>TARA_B110000438_G_scaffold106806_1_pt1 | contig 16484 bp, 15 predicted proteins | sample TARA_B110000438 | Tara Oceans TARA_B110000438 (sample SAMEA4398413) | marine metagenome | biome: Polar Biome; feature: [MES] marine water layer (ENVO:01000295) within the mesopelagic zone...; material: water (ENVO:00002006), including particulate matter (ENVO:01000060) such... | reverse complement strand
ATCAAGACCAGTTGCCATTAATCCACCCAGAAGAATTAACCATAATAAGCTAGTAGTACTTAAGCCAGCTATTAGATTAAGGTATTGAGCATTTTGGTATTTATTAAGGCTGTTTTTTATTTGGGCTGGGAATCCCAGCATTTCTTCGATTAGATTTTTACTGCGATAAGAAAGGTATTGTTCTGAAAGCTCCTCTTGAAGGGTCGATATTAATTCGACTATGGCGGTGGCTTCATCTCTGGCTCCGGCACAAGATATTTGCCGTGCGGTCACCTCATCCAGTAAGTTACGAATTGCATTGCGTTGATCAAAAATTGCAGGTGAAACATTAGCATCAATGTCTTTGAGGGGGGCGAATCTGATCTCTAGACGATCACGTTCAATTGAGGATCTCTCGGAGCAGACGCTCGCATCACCAAGGATGTTTAAAGATTGAGTTCTGGCAATGTTAAGGAATGACGCTTTAACATCAATGGTGTTTATTTGTTTTTTTAGAAGATCTAATTCAGCGTTAGCGGCAATTGGATTAAATGGATTTTTTTCTTGAGCGATAGATGGGACAGAAAAAAACAACAGAAAACTAAAAATTAAGCTTATGCATATATTAATGCGATTAATAGATTGAATGGTCTTCATTTTATTTCGCGTTTTTTATCGGTTCTTTTTTTCATCATTAATCCAGTATTATATAAACCCCAGCAGTTATAAATCATTTATTTACTTATGGTGTTTCTAAGGATGCCAACACCTTCAACTTCAATCTCTATGATATCACCAGGAACCATTGCAGTAGTGCTTCCTGGCGTACCAGTATAGATTACGTCACCTGGAAATAATGTGACTGTTTGACTGATGTGACTGACAATGGCATCAATATCATGAATATGATCCTGGGTTCTTTGTGATTGCATGATTTTGCCATTCAACCTTGATTGCACCAGTAAATCCTTGTAGTTCAGGCCTGTTACAATCTCTGGACCAAGTGGCGCAAAAGTATCCGCCGCTTTACCTCTAAACCATTGCAAATCATTGGCCTGCCAATTTCTCTCACTAACATCATTACCAGCTGTGACTCCGAAAATATAGTTTTCTGCTTCTTCTTTCGAAACTTTACTGGCCGTTTTGCCCATTACTACTACTAATTCCGCCTCATAATGGACATCAGTTGCCCCGTTGGGATAGATAATACTTTCGTTAGTGGCGATTATTGAAGTTGGGAGTTTCAAAAAAATAGGTGGGTGTGCTGGTAACTCCATGTCGCCTCTATGGCTATGATAGTTATATCCAACCGCGATCACTTTACTCGGCTCAGCTGGCGCTAATAATGTAATTTTATCAAGGTTAGCAGTTTTTCCTGTTTTTATGCCTCCTAGATAAGGGGCTTTGGTAAGCTGATGAACTTTGTTATCAATAATAACGCCGTAACTCGATAGATTGTTTTGGGTATATCTTATATATCTATTGATGTCGCCAAACGAATTTAAGGAAACGCCCAATAAAAATAATAGAAGCAAGTTTTTTTGAATTATGATTGTGTTTATCATTGTATGCTTCCTCGGCAGAATTAAAATTTATAGTTTATTTAATGAATATATAGAAATTTATGTCTATTTTCTTCGGTGTTATCATTAGTGATATTCTATGCTTAAATTTAATCCTTTGGAGCGCTATTTACAATGATTCTTGGTGAATGGGAGTACATTTCTTTGTTACCACTAGTAATTACATTATTACTGGCCTTTATTATGCGATCAGCGCTTGTGGCGATGCTAGTTGGCACGTTTGTAGGTACTTTATTGATCGGTATGACGCCCGGTGTGGGACTCAATCAAATATTCCAAGCGTCGTTGGGTAATGATGATTTTATTTGGATTTGTGAAATTATAATTTTAATAGGAATTTTATTTGAACTATTTAAAAGTTCTGGAGTACTTAAGCTCCTAGCTGAACGAGTAATGAAGCGTCAAAAAAAAAGACGCAGTGTTGAATTATCAGCCTGGGCAATGGGGCTCATGATTATTGATGACTATTTTAGCCCTTTATTGACTGGAGCAATTATCAGACCGATTTCAGACCGGGTGTTAATACCACGAGAAAAATTAGCTTTTATACTCGACGCTACTACCGCCTCTGTGTGTATACTCTTTCCCTTCACTGCTTGGGGAGCTTATGTATCCAGTTTGATAGCGGCTCAAGGTGGGCCAGTAGATTCTATAGAGCAAGCACTATCAATTTATATACTGGCTATTCCTTACAATATTTATCCAATCTTGCTGATTATTTTTACCTTATTTATTTGTACTGGATTGATTTCAGATTTTGGTCCTATGAAGACAGCAGAGGCGCGTGCAAAGAAGACAGGGGCTTTAATTCGTCCGGGTGCCTCACCCCTAATATCTGAGGATGATCATATAGACGTAAATTTAAGAATTGGAAATGAGCCGTCTTTAATCTTTGAGTTATTGATGCCAATTTTATTGATTATTGGAGTGGGTGTAATCTCAATAATGATGCTAGGGAGCGTAAAGATTGTTGAAGCATTTTTTTTAGCAGTAACTTATTTGACCATCGTTGCTACTTATAAGAAACGATTTAAAAATGCCGTTGAAATTGGTGAATTGATTGTTTCTGGAATGAAAAGTGTTTCAGGCGCTCTCTTGATTATTGCATTAGCTTACTCATTGAATAGTGTAACTTCAGAGCTTGGTGCTGCTGACCTCATTATTGATTTATTTGCAGAAGATTTGACTGGCTCAACGCTATTAATTATGACGTTTCTGATTACAGCAATTATTTCTTTTTCTACCGGCACTTCTTGGGGTGCCTATGCCATGACCATTCCAGTAGTATTACCATTGGCTTATGAACTAACAGGCGGTCAAATTACTCCATTAATATATCAAACTATTGCAGCCATTGCGGGTGGAGGAATTTTTGGAGATAATGCCTCACCTGTATCGGATACGACCGTTCTCTCTTCAGTGGGCGCAGGGAGTGATCATATTGATCATGTAATAACACAGTTACCCTATGCTTTATTAATTGGTACTATCTCGATAGTTTTTTATGCTTTAATTTAGTTTCATTAGCTCTTGACTCGACTTCAGTTCGCATTACCCGATAATAATGGTTCAACTGGAACCAATTTTGATCCATTTTCAGTGCAAATCGCATAATTTTTATCCTCATTAGAAGACTCTGTATACATAGCTACGCCGGCATATCGTCCAAGCTTATCAATGATATAAAAATTAACATTAAAGTTGGGTAAATTACGTTTATTTAATAGTCTTAATTCTATGGTGTTTTCTTTTATACGTTTTAGCGCTGTCATACCGGCATCTTTTGGATGCTTTCCTCGCCTGAGCTCTTCAACAACTAGATATGAGCAAAGACCAAAAAGATTAGCTTCACCTCTGCCGGTAGAGCCAGCTGCACCATGATTCCCATCAACATATAGACCGGCACCTAAAATCGGTGAATCTCCAATTCTTCCTGGTATTTTCCAGGCTAAACCGCTTGTTGTAGTGACGCCACATAAGTCTCCATTACTATTGATGCCATTACAGTTGATGGTGCCATAATATTCATTTTCTGGAATTAACCCTTCTTTGATCATTTCAAGGGCAGCATTATGTCCGGCAGTTGATCGTTTTTTTGGGTCAAGGTAGTGGTTTGGATCGATACGTCGCTTCCAATCAAGCCACATTTTTCGAGATTCTTTGGTATTAAGATCATCTTCTATTTTAAATCCCATGTTTTGAGCAAAATTTTGAGCCCCTTTACCGGTGATTAAATGATGGTCAGTGCTCTCCATGACGGCTTTAGCAACTAATGATGGTGTTTTTATTCCCTCTAGAGCACCAACTCCACCAGCTTGTTTTTTTGGACCATGCATGCAACATGAGTCAAGCTGTACTATACCTTCAGCATTTGGCCTACCACCATAACCTACGCTGGCATCCAGTGGGTCAAGTTCAACGATATTGACACCAGCAATTAAAGCGTCAAGCACGTCTTCACCTTGAGTTATTTTTTTAAATGCGGTTTCTACACAGTTTAGTTTGCCGCCATTTTTCATCGTGTATCCGTTATAAGAAGAAACTACCACTGGTTTTATATTGCCGGTAATCACAGTAGCGGACTTAGCTTTGATATTCTCTGTTATTCCAGATGTAAGACCAAGCGCTGAGCCAGCTAAAAGAAATTTTCTTCTGTCTATTTTGTTTGTCATAGTATTAATCCTGTTATTGAAATTTTTTTTGCAATACAAGAGCTATCAGGTTATTAATATTGCTTTAGGTAGTGTATCTTGATTAATAATAAAGTAAAAAATAATAGAATTCTGTATATAAAAAAGATGGGTTTTATAAGCCTTGATGAGGGAAACATGAAGAAAGAAAATTTATTTGCAATAATTTTAATGAGTTTACTCTGCATTCACTCTGTTAAAGCGCATCATTCAGTATTTGCTGAATATGACATTAATGGATCAATCACGATTGAAGGTACTGTCACAGAGGTGTGGTTTAAGAATCCGCATGTGAGATTTTTTGTTGAAGTTACCAATAAAAATGGACAAAAAGTTACATGGAATACTCATGGCCACAATCCTTCTATGCTAAGGAGAGCTGGTTGGGTAAGAGATACCCTGAGAGTAGGTGAGAAAATCATTATGAGTGGTGACCCAACTTATGATGGTTCACCAAAAATGTTTATTCGTAAAATAACTTTAAGCGATGGCAGTATATTGGAGAATAAAGTAGGGGGCGTTAATTAATGAATGTAATATCATTATTTCGCTGCAGACTAGTCGTATTAATTGCTTTAGCAATTTCTCTCAATGATTTACGTGCTGAAAATCAAGGTTTTATCGGTGAGTGGAATATAGAGATAAATCAAGTTACTGGCGGTAAGCGTGTTCAAAATGGATTGCTGTCAATCGGGTATATAAATGATGATTATATTGCTCATGTTCAAGGTGGACCAATTAAGATTATTGTAGATGGGCAAGATATTGAAATGGCGATTGATGATTGGACTGGTGCGAGTATGCCATTTGAAAGATATTATAAAGGCAAGATCAATGAAGGAGTGATAGAGGGAAGTTTTGGTCCTGAAGCACCCATCACAAAAAAACAAAAAGAACTTTGCAAGAAAATTCCATTGGGGTGTCCTCATCCAACAGGTACATGGAGAGCGGAGCGTTACAAGATAGCACCACCAACTTCAAGTGAATCAAAATCAATTGATTTAACAGGACGCTGGGGCCTTGCTGGAAGAGGGATGCGACGATGGACAATGGATATGACAGATGCCGCTAAAAATTGGAATGAAGACTTTGATGTTGAATTGGATTTACCACGACAGCGGTGCGTTTCATCTGGCTTGATAAATAATTTTGGCAGTGCGCCAGAAATATTTCAAGATGAAAAGAAGATTACGATGATATTCAGCTCAGAAGTGAGAAGGGTTTATCTCGATGACAGGGTGCCACCAGAATTTTCTGATTGGTATCCATTAGGGTTTTCATCAGGGCGATGGGAGGGAGAGGCCTTAGTTGTTGAGACATCCAATCTAATGCCATCTGTACGAGGCTTTATGGGGAATCCTGTTTCAGATGAAGCAAGGGTAGTAGAACGATACGAGCTAGATAACGAAGGTTTGCTGCATGCACATATGACCTTATATGACCCAAAAAATTACCATAAACCACCAGTGATGTCAGCTGTATGGAGGAGAATCGAGGATAACTCTGTAGTATTTCCTTTGTTGTGCGATCCAGATTCGTTTTATCGTCAATTGTATGATGAAGGCAGTTTCCAGGAATATATTGAGCGTGCAAACCGCAGGTATTGAAATATACTCTCAGTAATATATCCATGAGTGATTACTTTTTACACTAGGAGGGAGCGTGGTAAAAAAATGAAAGGTCCAGCCATATTTTTGGCGCAATTTGCAAGTGATGATGCGCCATATAACGACTTAGAAAGTATCGCTAAATGGGCGTCTGGTCTGGGCTTTAGTGGCGTTCAAATTCCTTCTTGGGACACCCGATTATTTGACTTGAAACTCGCTTCAGAAAGTAAAACTTATTGTGATGAATTATCTGGATTATTATTTAAGTATAATATACAAATAACTGAATTATCTACACATTTACAGGGTCAATTAGTAGCGGTTCACCCTGCTTATGATACACTTTTTGATCCATTTTCGGTGCCAGAAGTACATAAGAATCCAAAAAATAGACAAAAATGGGCGGTAGAGCAATTAATGATGGCTGCCAAGGCATCACGCAATCTTGGTTTAACCGATCATGTAACTTTTTCTGGAGCTTTGGCTTGGCCGTATTTTTATCCTTGGCCGCAGCGCACAGAAGGCCTTATTGAAACCGCTTTTGAAGAATTAGGTAAGCGATGGTTGCCTATATTAAATGCTTTTGATGAGGCTGGTGTCAATCTTTGTTATGAGATACATCCTGGAGAAGATTTACATGATGGAGTGACTTTTGAGATGTTTTTAGATGAGGTTGGTAATCATTGTCGTTGCCAAATGCTATACGATCCAAGTCATTATGTTTTGCAGGGTTTAAATTATCTTGAGCATATTGATATTTATCATGAGCGAATTAAAATGTTTCATGTTAAGGATGCTGAATTCAATCCTACTGGAAGACAAGGTGTCTATGGTGGTTATCAGCCTTGGATTGATCGTGCCGGGAGATTTCGATCTTTAGGGGACGGTCAAGTTGATTTTAAAAATATATTTTCTAAATTTGCACAATATGGTTTCGATGGTTGGGCGGTCTTAGAATGGGAATGCTGCCTAAAGCATCCAGAGGATGGAGCTAAGGAGGGGTCAATTTTTATTAATAATCATATTATCCGGATAACTGAACAGGCATTTGATGATTTCGCAAGTGGTGAGGGTGGCTTGAGCGAAAATAAGGCGATTTTGGGTATAGAATAACTTTTAAGGATTGCAATCAAATGGAGCGAATAAGATTAGGCATGGTTGGCGGCGGTGAAGGTGCTTTTATTGGTGAAGTGCACCGAATGGCCTCACGCCTCGATGATCGTTATACTCTCTGTGCTGGAGCGCTATGCTCTGATGCAAAAAGATCAGCAAGTTCAGCATCAAAGATTGGCATACCTAAAGAACGCAGTTACTCAAATTATCAAGAAATGGTGACAGCAGAGTCTAACCTCGATGACGGTATAGAAGTGGTTGCAATTGTTACGCCGAACCATCTTCATTATCCAATTGCTAAAGAATTTCTCGCAAGCGGTATCCATGTAATTTGCGATAAGCCAATGACTATTGATGCTCGAGAAGCCCGAGAATTAATCGATTTAGCAAAAGCATCTAATTTAATGCTTGCTGTGACTTACAATTACAGTGGTTATCCAATGATTCGACATGCTAGAAAGATGATCGAGCTGGGGGAGTTAGGTGAGATACGAGTAGTGCATACAGAATACACTCAAGATTGGCTGACCAATCCAATTGAGAATTCAGGCCATAAGCAAGCACATTGGCGAGTAGATCCAGAAAAATCAGGCATTGGTGGGTGTATTGGCGATATTGGGTCGCATGCCTATCATTTATCCTGTTTTGTAACGCAACTTGAGGCAATCGCTTTGTGTGCGGATTTATCATCATTTGTTGAAGGGCGAAAATTGGATGATAATGCACACATCATGATTCGTTATGCAGGTAACGCAAAGGGGATGATTTGGTCGAGTCAGGTGGCACCTGGGAATGGCAATAATTTAAAAATTCAAATATATGGAGATAAAGGAGGACTTGTTTGGCAACAAGAGCAGCCCAATGAATTGATCTTTACTCCTACCAATAAAGCCACTAGAACACTATTACGGGGAAGTGACAGTTTGAGTGTTAACGCGAGCGCATTATCAAGAATTCCAATTGGTCACCCAGAAGGTTATATAGAAGGTTTTGCTAATCTGTATCGTGAAATCGCAGATATCTTATTGATTTATCGTAGTGGTAAAACGCCAATCTCAGAGGAAATTTTATTTCCAACAGGTCAAGATGGCTTGGATGGTGTGACTTTTATCGAAGCTGCGGTAAAATCAAACAATAAAGATTCGATTTGGGTAAATTTGTAACTAGCGCTTTTTAAGATACAACCCACCATAGAGAAAAATCAAAATAAAGGGCAGGATACTCATTTTTTGAATAACTTCCGTACCGACTGAGTTATCTAAAAAGCGACCCATAAGGGGCAATATCAGAGATACTGAAAGCATCCCTAATCCGCCAATTAATGACATACCAAATGCACCGCTTTCAGGTATATTTTCAGAGATGAAAGCAAGAGTTGTTGGCCAAAAGAAAGTGATACCAACAGCAAATACACCAGCCGCGATAAATACAAAAGATCCTGATGAGTTAGCCAATAATTGTAATCCTATGAATGCGAACAATGAAGAGAGAAAGAGCATGCCTGTGGTTTTAATTTTCATGGCAATCGGTCCGGCTAAAGCGCGACCAATAATCATGATTCCGTTGATGAAAGCCAAAACCAAAAGCGCATTAACGCCCGTCTCCTTCAGTAATGATTCAATACGTTGCGTGGTGCCAAGTTCGGTAGTAGCTGAAAGAAGCATACAAAATGCGATAAACAAAAAGAGCGGTCTAGCTAGACTCTTGTATGCGTCGATTTGATTGATACCTAAGGATACTCTTTCTGTTAAAGGGAAGCTCTGACCAATCAATAGATATCCATAAAGTGCCAAGGGAATGAAAAGACTACTGACCATTAGTTGCCAACTAAAACCCATTACATCCATTAAAATCAAACCGATAAGCGAGCCAATAACAATTCCGGCAGGCCACCACAAGTGAAATCGATTTAACATTTTGGTTTTATCATTAGGATACATGCTTGCAACCAATGGATTACAGACTGCTTCAACCATGCCATTCCCCAGACCCATGATTATAGTGGCTATAAAGAGTGTTGAGAAATCATATGCAGTCAATGTTAATCCGATACCAATAGCATGAAAAGCAAAGGCCAGCCACATTCCCTTTTTCATGCCAATGGTATCCACCAGTTGGCCACCAAGAATTATTGCTAGAGTGAAACCCCAAAAAGCAGGCATAAAGGCGTAGCCAATTTGCTCTAAGGACATACCTAGCCCCGCTGGTCCAAAGACTGTCTCAAGCCTGGCTCTTATCGCGAAGGTCATTGCCGTTAATACGAGTGAGATACAACTTGCTGCAAATAATCTGGTTTGATTGTATTGGTGCATAAAATGATCCATTTAAATTGAATTAATTTATTATGTCTGTCGTTAATAAAATTAACAAATATTTGCCAGCATGGAATCCATTGGTATAGAGTCATGAGCAAGTATTAAAAATAAAAAAATATTTATTGCCATTATATTATGACGAATCGTAGAGAAATTTTGGGATTATCTTTGAGTGCAGCCTTGACCTTACCTTTTGTTGAGGCTAAGGCTTTTAATCAAGGCACAGGTAAAGCATTACCAAACTATTTGGCCTGTAATATGGAGTCTTGGTGGACTGAATTGCCTTTTTTAGAACGTTTTAGAGAAGCCTCTCGAGTTGGCTTTCAAGCAGTAGAATTCTGGAGTCATTCTGATCCCTCTAGGAGCATGACTAAAGTTGCAAATTTATGTGAATCACTCGATTTAAATGTCATTCAATTTACAGGATGGCAAGGGCCGAGTTTAGCGTCACTTACCAATCACAAAGATTTTATCGAGGCAATAAAGCAAGCCATCGATATTGCGCATCAACTCAACGCTCCAATGTTTACTGTTGTAGGGCATCAAACAATCAAAGGTACTGACCAACAAACAAGTCTTGAAAATATGATACGGGCGCTAAGTAGTGTTGTTCCAATACTCGAGAATGCCGGCAAAAAACTAATCTTAGAGCCGTTTAATCCTGTTGATCATGAAGGTCATTTTTTAAATGGATCTTCTGATGCATTGGCAATTTGTCGATCTATTGCATCACCTAATATTAAAATTAACTGGGATCTCTATCATATGCAGTTAAGTGAGGGCAATCTGATTGAAAACCTCCAGTCAGGAATGGATCAAGTGGGTTACATTCAGGTCGCCGATGTACCGGGAAGGAATCAACCTGGAACTGGTGAGATTAATTATAAGTTTGTATTTGATGAGCTTAAACGGATGCAATACAAGGGTTATATAGGGCTTGAATGTTGGCCAAAAAATAAAGATAACGTCCAAGCCATAATTGATCTTTTTAGATTAGTTTAATGGGAGTATTTAATTAAAATTGACCGTAAAATCTCAAGGAGAGAGGCGATTCAGAGAGCTGGGCTTTTGTTGGGTGTCAGTATCCCATTATCTCAACTTGAAATCTTGGCTAGCTCTTTCGCTGCAATTAAGGATGAGATTAAACCTCAGTTTCTTGAGAGCAAGGATTTTATTTTATTGACACAAATTGCAGATTTAGTAATCCCAAGAACTGATACTCCAGGTGCAATCGATGCAGGAGTACATGGATTTATTGATATGATGCTCTCTCAGTGGGCTTCAAGTGAAACGCAATCAAAATATCTTGCTGGATTTAATTATATTAATAAAGAAGCAAAATTATCTTTCGGCGCTAACTTCATCGAGTGCAGCAAAGGTCAAAAAATTAGCATACTAAAAAGATTAGATATCAGGAAAGAAAGTGCCAAGGATCAACGGCAAGCTTTTTTTGTTGAATTAAAATGGTTTGTTATTACAGGCTACTATTCATCTAAAGAGGGTGCGTCAATAGAATTGAATTACGATCGAATGCCAGGCAGATATCAAGGATGCTTGCCATTTGATGAGCAAGGCAAGGCATGGTCCTCATGATAAATAGTGATTGGAAAATCTTATGAATAATGACTTTGATGCAATTGTGGTTGGTTCAGGTATCTCAGGTGGTTGGGCCATCAAAGAATTGACCGAAAGAGGGTTAAAGGTACTTCTAATTGAACGAGGACCTGAAACCATTCATAGCGACGATTATATTGGTGAAGGTAAAGCTCCTTGGGAGTTGCCTTATCATGGTGCGATTCCAGAGGACACCTTAAGTAAAGAATATGCCATACAGAAACAATGTTATGCGCTTAATGATGCAACCAAACATTTTTTTGTTAATGATCGGCAGCATCATTATATTACAGATAAAGATAAACCCTTTTCTTGGATACGAGGCTATCAGTTAGGCGGTAGATCTTTATTATGGTATCGGCAAAGTTATCGTTGGAGTGCAATGGATTTCACTGCAAATAAATTAGATGGGCATGGTGTTGATTGGCCAATACGTTATCAGGACATTGCCCCATGGTATGACCACGTTGAAACATTTGCAGGTATCAGTGGTTCAAAAGAGGGGTTGGAGCAACTTCCAGACGGGCAGTTCTTGCCACCTATGGAAATGAATTGCGTGGAGCTTGAGGTTAAGAAACAAATTGAACGTCAATTTCCAAACAGATCAATGATAATTGGTCGTACTGCGCACTTAACTAAACCTACAAAAGAACATTTGGAATTAGGTAGAGGGCAATGCCAGAATAGAGATGAGTGTGAGAGGGGATGCTCTTTCGGTGCATATTTTAGCACCTTGTCAGCAACGCTTCCGGCCGCTAAACGAACTAAAAACTTAACAATTCTGACTGATTCGATTGTTCATAATGTGGTTTATGATGCTGCAAATAAACGAGCGACTGGTGTCAGAATAATTAATTCAAAAACTAATGAACATGAGGAGCTGACCGCAAGGCTGATTTTTTTATGTGCTTCAACACTTGGTACGACGCAAATAATGCTGAACTCTCGATCGAATACTTTTCCCAATGGCATAGCAAATTCAAGTGGCTGTTTGGGTTTAAATTTGATGGATCACATTTTTGAGAGTGGCGCTAGTGGCGAATATCCGGGATTTAAAGATAAGTATTTTAAAGGTCGCCGACCGAATGGAATATACATACCTAGATACCATAACGTAAACACCAAAGATGAAAGATTCATACGTGGTTTTGGTTTTCAAGGAGGAGGAAAACGGCCCAGTTGGGAGCGCGCTAAGTCAATCCCAGGTATCGGAGTAAGCTTAAAAGAACAACTCAGAAAACCAGGTTCATGGACATTTAGCTTGGGCGGATTTGGAGAAATGTTGCCCGACCAAAGAAATCGTGTATGGCTGGATAAAAAGTTAAAAGATAAATGGGGTATTCCAATTTTAAATATTGAATGTATTCTTCGTGAGAATGAGCGAAAGATGCTTAAAGTGATGTCAGAAGATGCCAAAGAAATGTTGGAGGCATCTGGAATAATCAATGTTCAACCTTATAATAATTCTGCACCACCTGGACTCGCTATTCATGAAATGGGAACCGCAAGAATGGGGCGTGATCCTAATACCTCTGTATTAAATAAATACAATCAAGCACATGATGTACCAAACTTATTCGTAACAGATGGCTCATGCATGGCATCCAGCGCATGTCAAAACCCTTCATTAACATATATGGCGCTCACCGCCAGAGCTTCTGCCAATGCAGTAGAGATGCTCCAAGAGGGAAAACTATGAATACAAATGATGACTATTCTATGCCACGGAGAAGCTTTCTAAAAAACTCTATGCTAATGGTTCCAGCAGCATTCTGCCTGCATTCTGTTGAATTGAATGCAGCCAGGTTAAGCCAGCATGGACTGGGTAATTTTGGAATTCAGTTGTATACAGTTAGAGATCAAATGAAGCGAGATGTGGAAAGAACTCTTCGAAGCATAGCTGAAATAGGATACAAAGAAGTCGAATTTGCTGGATATTTTGGATCCAGTCCAAAAGAAATAAAAAATATTTTATCCGAAAATTTACTTACATCCCCATCAACGCACATAGAGATTCAATTGATTCGCGACTATGCAGATCAAGTAATTGAGACTGCCCTAGAAGTGGGTCATAAATACATTGTAATGGCCTGGCTGGATCCAAATGAACGTGTGTCCTTAGATCAATATCGTGCTCACGCTGATTTATTCAATGTATTTGGTGAAAAATGTAAAACAGTGGGTTTGAAGTTTGCCTTTCATAATCATGATTTTGATTTTCAAGAGCTTGAGGGAGAGATTCCTATGGATCTTCTTCTCAAAAGAACCGATCCTGATATTGTTGCTTTTGAGCTTGATATGTATTGGATAACCAAAGCGAAGGCAGATCCACTTCAGTATATCAAGAATCATCCGGGTCGTTTTCCCTTATGGCATATAAAGGACATGGCTCCTTCAACAAAGATGGCAGATGTTGGGGCAGGGATAATAGATTTTTCAGCCATCTTCGCCCTTAATAAAATGGCAGGTCTAGAGCACTTTTTTGCAGAACGTGATGACCCACCTGATTCTTTGGTTACAGCTTCAAATTGTTTTAATGCGATGTTAAAATTAGAGTATTAATCAGGTAAAAAAGAGTTAAAGGGATTTACTATGCAAAAACCCGATGTTTTGATTGTCGGCGCCGGTATCAATGGGCTAGTAGCAGCTAATTATCTGCAAAAAAGTGGATGTAATGTCACGATGGTGGATCGCGCTTATCGCGTTGGTGGTGCTTGTGTTTCAGAGGAAATGAGTTACGGCAATGTCACGGAATCATACGCTCTTGGCGCATCTGTTTTAGGGTTAATGCAAGACTTTGTCTTTGAAGAAACCGGCTTAGCCCATAATCTTGATACATTTGTTCCTACACATCCTAAGTTAATTCATTTTCCAAATGATTCAATGGTGACCAAAATTCATAGAGACCCAAAAGATTTGGATCAAGAATTGGCTAACAAATGGGGTGAAAAGGGAGATGTGAAAGGATTCCGATATGATGAAGGTAGGGTAATTCAATTTCTTCAGCAGGGATATCGGGAGGCTTGCCCACCGACACTGGAAGCTGCAAATAATAAGTTAGGCAAAGTCTTAACAAATTTGTGGATTAAGGGTGACGCAAAGACTTTGTTGGATCATTATTTCACCAGTGAGAGATCAAAGATGTATATGGCGATGACTGTATCTGAGAGTGGCCCAGTATCATTAAAAGATCCTTATTCTGCTTTTACGCTGCCAGTTATGGATTCGGGCTCTGTGTTTGGTGGTTACTATGGGCATGTAAAAGGTGGTATATGGAAAATAACTGAGACATTGGGGCGTATTAATCGTGAATTAGGAGTCAAAACGCATCTCTCGAGCCAGGTGATGGAAGTGGACTCTAAAAAAGGAAGAGTGCTTTTAACATCTAATAATGAAGAAAAGCATATAGATTTCGACTATCTTATTCTTGGGACAGACCCGCTAACCGCTCATAAATTAGTTGGAAATGACTGTGAGATAAAAAATGCTGAAGATAAGAAGTATCTTGGAAGTAGTGGAAAATTGAATATGATGTTTAAAAACCCTATTCAATGGAAAGATGCGACAGATTTATCAGACACAGATGCGGCATTTAGGTTTATATTTGGAGTTGAAACACTCGATGAATTTGAAAATGCGACACTAAAAGTAACTGATCCTAATTTTCATTACGTGCCTGGTTATATGCAGATTTATTGTGAAGGCGGGGCGCAACGACAAATGCAAGTGAATGAATCATTTGATCGTTTGGCTGTATTTTTTAAGAACTTTGCATTGAGCGAGAAAGGTGATGAATTGCCTCATATTGAAGAGGAGGCGAAGCAAAAAATATTGCAATACGTGAATAACCCAGAAGATTGCATCTGGACTAGATTATTGACGCCAAGGGATTTGCAGAGTCTGTTTTATTTTCCTGGTGGGAATCTAGATCACACAATGTTAACAGGCGGTCAAACCTACTTTGATCGGAATTTTTCTACTGACCCTGAGAATCATTTTTATCGTTTTACAGATAAAGAGAACGTTTATCTCTGTGGCGCCGGCACTTATCCTTGTGGTTCCGTTGCCGGAACACCGGGCTATATGTGCAGCCAGCAATTATTAAAAGCGATCAATTAATCAATATCTAGTGATTGGTGGGTATTTTTGCGATGCACTCCATTTCAAAGCTAGCATTCACTGCCAAGCCATCTGCCCCAAAAGCACTGCGCGCAGGGTATGGCTTTTTAAAATATTGGATGTATACAGAATTAAATTGACCCCATTTATCAATATCATCAATCATTACCAAACATTTAAAAACATGATCTAAACTTAGGTTGAGTTCTTTTAGCGTGGCTTGTATATTTTTTAACGCTTGGTGAGCTTCAGGCACAATACCACCAGCCACTAAGCCAGATTCCCCTACCCCTACAACCCCAGAAAGATAAACAACATCACCAACTGTAACGGCATCAGAAAAAGGGTAGTTATTTATTGTGGTTGATTCCGAAATATAATAACTGACTTCATCGCTCAAGCTAGAAACGGATATAATTAACCCAAAAACAAATAATATTATTATTTTCATTTGTATGATTCCTTGTTTTTATTTATAACTATTGTACATAAAAAGAAAATTTTATTTCAAAAGAGGGGTGGATTTATGATTAAAAGATTAATAGTGTCTTTGTTTATTTTGGGTTTATTTGATGTTCGTGTAAATTATGCTCAAGACTTTGAGAACGTCGAAATGATTGTTCATCCAGTCTCTGGAAATGTGCTTTATATAGCGGGACGAGGGGGTAATATTGGATTACTTCATGGTGAAGATGGAATTTTGCTTATTGACGATCAATACGCACCATTAACCGAAAGAATAATTAAAGCTGTAAACTCCATCTCAAACCAGCCAATTCGCTACATTATCAATACTCATATGCATCCTGATCATACCGGTGGAAATGAGAATTTTGGCCGACTTGGCGCCATGATTGTCGGTCATGAAAATGTAAGATCTCAGATGGCTAAAGCAGGCTATAGCCAGACTCCACCTTTTGTTACTTTCAGTCAAGATGTCACGTTTCATATTAATCAAGAAACCGTCCATGTTTTTAAGGTACCGAATGCACATACCAACAACGATTCTTTTATAAAATTTGTTTCCGCGAACACTATTCATACAGGCGATGTTTATCGCTCTGAAAGTTACCCTTATATTGATATAAATAATGGTGGAAGTTTCTTGGGAACTATCGCTGCTTATGAATTATTGATTGAGGCTTCTGATCAAGATACAAAAATTATTCCTGGTCATGGTGGTGTTACAAATATTCAGAGAGTTGTTAAAGCTACCAGGATGTTGCAAGTAATTAGAGATAGAGTGCAGAATCTTATTAACGATGATTTGACGCTTGAGGGGGTTTTGTCTAGAAATGTCACGCAAGAATATAATGCCGAATGGGACAGTGGGCGGCGTATTGGAGGTGCAGTTGGTTTGGTGACAGCCGCATATAGAGACTTGATTAAGTAAAGTCATCCAATATTACAAGTTGTTGCTATATTTTTTGATTTAATTTAGAAGAAATTAAATAAATTAATAAT
>TARA_B110000438_G_scaffold121155_1_pt1 | contig 16525 bp, 17 predicted proteins | sample TARA_B110000438 | Tara Oceans TARA_B110000438 (sample SAMEA4398413) | marine metagenome | biome: Polar Biome; feature: [MES] marine water layer (ENVO:01000295) within the mesopelagic zone...; material: water (ENVO:00002006), including particulate matter (ENVO:01000060) such... | reverse complement strand
AAACTATCGCTGGTTTTTGATAAAGTGCTGCTTCTAATCCCGTGGTTCCTGCAATAGTAATTGCTATATCACATTTTTCTAACATTTTTTCATTTGATATTGCTGGATGAATTAATTCGACGTTTGGTAATTCATCTATTGTTTTGTAAAATGATGTTTCTCTCCAACCTCTGATTTTTTGCATAGGGTGCTCTTTTACAAATAATTGATAATCAATTGGAAGTGATTTTGCAATATTTGTAATTACATTAAGTTGGTTGGTGTAAAATGTGGCTGGAATTAATGTCGAACGTTCAGGCTCTAATTGTAGTGGGAAATATATGAATTTTTGATTATAATCTATTTTTTTTAACAAGTTATTATCAATGAATTTTTTTCTAAATCTCGTTTTAAGTGGAAATATGCCTTCAACAAATATTACTCTAAAAATATTCTTACCTCTATTGGCATAAAATTTTCTATATTTCTTACCTGCTACCAAAATTAAATATTTTAAAGCACCACTAATCCATTTTTTCCGTGAATTTCTAAATTCTTTTCTAAATGAAGATTGTAGTGATGTTATTTCTTGAATATGTTCACGTAACTCTACAAAAGATTTTTCCTCCTCATGAATACCTTTTTTCGTTGCATCTAGATAATCATATTCGTGAGAAATATATCCTCTGTTTCCAAATCTTGTAAATCCTAACATTAAAACTTTAATTCCTTTAGCAATACAAATTTTTTGTAAAATCTGACCATTACTTAAATCTGTAATTCTAATTGCTAAGAAATCTGGATTTACTTCATTTAACACTTTTTCAAAAAATCTACACTCTTGTTCAATAATTATTAAAATTTCATCATACTTGAATTTATGGTATTCATTATATTTGTGAAAATTTATGTCACTAAAAATAATTTTCCAAAAATTTAATTCATATTTTTTTTCAATTTCTTGTAAATACTTTAAATTTGGTTTTGTTTGTTTACTATCAAAACAATCTCTGTAATACCATTTTTTTGAGAAGTTGATTAAATTTTGTTCTTCATAAAATTCTCTACCTTCATTGACATCTATTATTGTAAAAATTTCCATATCTCCATTATCTTGTAATGATTTTGCCATTCCAAAATGTGATGAGAATATATCTAACCATAATAGTATTTTATTTTTCATTTCTTTTAATTTTCAAAATAGAATTATTAGTGTTTATACGTTTTTTATCATAATTTCAAATTTAGTAATGAATAACACCTTTCAATCATTATTTTCTTAATATTGCTTAATTTTTAAATTATCTATTCATTATTCATAGAAATTTTAAAAATTAATTACATAAAGATATTATAGTTAAAGTGGTTTCGTGAATACCATGACTAATCAGCACACCTTCATAATTGCTGAGGCTGGATCTAATTGGCGTATGGGTACTAAGACACGTGACCTTAGTATGGCAAAATCACTAATTGATGTTGCAGCTGAATGTAAATGTGATGCAATAAAATTTCAAACATACAAATCTGAAACTACGTATGTATCAAATGCTGGAAAATCTGATTATTTATCGAATTCTGGAATTAATGAACAGATTACAGAAATTTTTCAAGATCTATCTATGCCTTATGATATGATCCCTAAACTTGCAGACTATTGTAAAACACAAAAAATTGAATTTATGTCAACTCCTTTTTCGGTTAATGATGCTAAAGCAATAGATCCTTTTGTTTTACGACATAAAATTGCTTCATTTGAAATTAGCCATTTAAGATTAATTGAATTTTTAGCGGGAACTAACAAACCTTTGATTTTATCTACTGGTGCATCTACTTTAGACGAAATTGAATGGGCAGTTAATTATTTTTATGATAACGGTGGGAAAGATATTTCACTTTTGCATACAATTTCAAAATACCCTGCTCCACTTTCTTCATTAAATCTAAAAATAATATCTGAATTAGAAAAAAAATTTAATATTCCTGTTGGTTTTTCAGATCATAGTAGAAGTCCTACAATTGGTCCTATTACTGCAGTTTCATTAGGAGGAAAAATTATTGAGAAACATTTTACATTAAACAATAATCTTCCTGGTCCTGATCATTCTTTTGCATTAACCCCAATTGAATTAAAAAATATGGTGGAAGCAATTCGTGGTTGTGAATTGGTTTTGGGTTCAAATCAAAAAACTATTCTCCCAGAAGAATTTGAATTACGAGAATTTGCTCATAGAGGAATACAATCAATTAAGGAAATTAAAGAAAATGATATTTTTAAGGAAGGGGAAAATATTGATATTTTAAGACCTGGTAAACAAAAACAAGGTATTCATCCAAAATATCTTAAACAGTTATCTGGCAAAAAATCTAAACGAAATATTTCTCAAGGTGAGGGAATTATTCAAGGGGATTGGTAAAACCTATTAAAATTTGAAAGTATTTTTTTTAAATACATTGATTGACAGATTCAATAATGAATGATGTCTGATCATTTGTTATATTAGGATGAATGGGAATTGAAACAATTTCTTTGGAGATTGATTCAGTAATAGGTAAAACTAAATTATTTTTGTAAAATGACATTAAATGAATTGGTTTGTAATGAATACCTGTTTCAATTCCTTTCTTTTTCATTTTTTCCATAAATTTTTTTCTATTTTTTACTCTAATCCAGTAAAGGTGATATGAACAATCATTTTCAAAAGGCATTTTATTTTCAAGATTAATTTTTTTTGAATATTGATTTGCAATTTTTTTCCTTTTTGAGTTAAGTTTATTCAATTTTTTTAATTGTTCTAATCCTATTGCCGCAGAAAATTCATTTAAGTAACAATTGTACCCTAAATCTGTTACATCATAATTGTAAGATTTTCTATTAGATATACCACACCACCTTTTAATTTTTAGTGAATTACTATTTTTTTTACTATTTTTTCCATTTAATGTTATAGCTCCTCCATTTGGCATTGCAAGATTTTTCACAGGATGAAAACTAAAACATACTGCAGAACCATGATTGCCAATGAATTTTCCATTATATTTTGTTCCTGCAGCATGTGCAGCATCTTCCACAAGAATTATTTTGTTCTCTCTACAAATTTTCATTATCTCTTTAAGATTTGCTGATAAACCACCAAAATGAACAGGTAATATCACTTTAGTTTTTTTAGTCAAATGTTTTTTAATTTCTTCAGGATTGATGCATAATGTATTTGGATCAACATCCACAAAGATTGGTTTCCCTCCATTATACAAAATTGAATGAGCTGTTGAAACAAATGATAATGCTGGTAAAATTACTTCTTTATTTTTAATATCAAAAAGAGATAGAGCAAGATGAAGTGCAGATGTACCATTATTTACTGAAATACAATCATTAGAACCCAAATATTGATTAAATTTTTTCTCAAATTTTAGAACTCTTCCAGAACCCGAACCAGATGCCCAAAACCCACTTTTTAAAACTGATCTAATTTCTTTCTCTTCCTGTATTCCCACACTTGGATCAAATAATTTAATTTTCTTTTTCATTTTTTCACTTTTTTTGAAGTTCAAAGGTATATTGAATTAGTTTAAATTTATTTTTCATATATGTTTTCATTAATTTTTTATTCTTATTACTTATATTCACTAAATATCTTGATTTAGGATGTTTTTTTATTAATATTTTTAAAATTTTGGTATAATTAATTTCTTTTTTAAAATTAGGCAAAAAATGAATAGCTATTTCATCAAGTTTACTCAAATATGCTGTACCCATTTTAATTTTGTTATCATAAATAATATACCAAAATTGATATGGTGACGATTTACAAAATTTTTTATGTTCTTTAAAATTTGGCATTTTTTTATGAGAGATGTTTTCATAAGATTCTCTTATCTTCAGTATTTCGTATAAAAAATCAAAATCATTATCTGTCACTCGTTTTAACATTATCTTCATAATGAAATAGATATCAAATTAGTATATAAAACTGGCAACTATGATTTAATTAGTTTAAGTAAAAAATTGAAATAATGATTTCAGTAGTTGGATTTTTATCAAGATCACATGGTTATGCTGTTCTTAAAGAATTAATTAAAAATGAAAATATTATTATTCAAAAAATTTTTACACATTCTTTAAATCCTTTATCACAAGATTCAGCAAGATCTATTAGAGATGATTTTTTTTTATTTGAAAATATATGTAAGAAAAATAAAATTAAACTTGAAAAGATTGATTCAAAGAATGATCAAAATATTGAAATTAACGAATGTGATTATATAGTTGAAGTTTCATGGAGATATTTTATTCCAAAGGAAATATGTCTGAAAGCAAAAATACTTGCATTTGGGATTCATCGTGGAAAATTGCCTGATTATGCAGGAGCAGAACCCATTAAACAGGCTTTAATAAAAAATGAAACTGATATAGTCTTATCTGTACATAGCTTACTGGCAGAAATTGATATGGGACAAGTGATCAATAATATGCAACATTCAGTAAATTATAATTCTAAAAAAACATTTGATGAAAATATTCAGAGATTAAGAGATGAAATAACTCCATTATTTCCTAAATTGACTCTTCAAACCTTTGATAAGTTTAACAAATAATGATCTCAGTGCAGAAAATTATTTCAAACCTTTGATTATTTAAATAAAAATTAATTTAAATTACTTAGAATTTCCAAATTTTAAATAAATCAAGTTCATTTTTTAAATTCTTTACCTTTTTACCCTTCTTGAACGTAATTCTTTTGATTTGAAAGTAGTTTTACTATCTGCAGGATTGGGCAAAAGACTGGAACCCATTACTAACTCTATGCCCAAATCAATGATTCCAATTTCTGGTAAACCTATTTTGGGATATATTATTGATGATTTAAAGGAATTAGGATTTACTGATTTTTGTATCGTTATAGGTCATTTGGGTGAAAAAATTAAACAATATTTTGGTGATGGAACCAATTTTAATGTAAAAATTTCATATGTTGAACAAGAAATTTTTTCAGGAACTGCAAGTGCCACAAAACTTGCTAAAAATTTTGTTAATGACAGTTCTTTTCTACTGTATCTTGCTGATACAATAATTCCAAAAAATTTAAGAAATTATATTCAAAATATGATTAATTCCAATTTTGAGATAAATCTTCTGTCTTCACAAATTAATTCATCTGAAATTGGAAATGTTGGTAACATTGAAGTAAAGAATGAATATGTTTCAAAAATTTCTGAAAAAACTCTTAGTTCTAAATCTAATCTTGCTTGGGCTGGAATTGCTTTTTTTAAAAATAATTATATTTTTGAAATGATTGAATGTTTAACCCCCTCACAACGTGGAGAATTTGAAATTACTGATGCAATGAACCTTGTTTTAGAAAATAATATAAAAATTGGTAATTTCACTTGTGATGGATATATTGATGCAGGAACAATTTCTGGATTATTGGAATTAAATACATTTATTCTTAATTTACAACAACCAACAACTCAAAATTCTTGTATAGTAAATTCTCCTGTTTATGTTGGCAACCAATGTACTATTGGAAAAAATGTAGAATTGGGACCATCTGTTTCAATTGGAGATGGAGTCAATATAGGTGATAATGTGGAAATAAAAAATTCCCTAATTTTCAATAATTCAAAAATTTCTTCAAATCAAAACATCTCTAATTCTATACTAGATGATAATCAAAATATTCTTTCTTTAAAATAAATAAAATATTTTAATTAATTTTTAATTGTGTATTCTTTTCCTTTTACGCATAATACATTTGTATAATTCTTTTTTTGTTCATTATATTCTTTAACAAAATTTTTTAAATTTATCGGAAAAATTTTTTTCTCTTTTTGATTTATATTAAATAATTTAAATTTTTTTTCTATTAATGAATTCAAAATTTCTTCTGGATTCATTCCATATTTTCTAATCCATTTTGGGAAATACTCCATCATTATTACAAGATCTTTTGAATTTTTAATTATGTTTGATGCCCCTAATAATGTGGCCCCTTCAACACCTTCTACATCCATTTTAATAAAATCAATTGGTTTTTTAATTTTTTTAAAATATGTATCTAATGTTATTACATCTACTTCTATGCTATTTCTTTTTTCTTCTGAATCAAAAATTCTATGACTTGCATGATTTCTCTTTGAAACAAATAATTTAATTTTGTCATTTTTTTCTGAAACAGCTTTTTGAACTAATGTTACATTTTCATGTTTATTTTCTACAACATTTTTTGAAAGTATTTCAAAATTTGTTGGATCAGGTTCAAATGCAAACACATGTCCTGATTTTCCAACCAACTTTGCAAAAATTAGAGTGTAAACTCCAATATTTGCTCCTAAGTCTAATACCGTGTCTCCATTCTTAATTATTTGTTTTAAAAATTCTATTTCAGTTAATTCATGTTTATTATTTTTTATGGAAAGCATAAGTGAATCTTCTTTATCTAGAAATAATTTTTGATCATCCATAATAATGAAATCTGAACGAATTCCACTTCCAATTTTTGAAAGTATTTCCTCATACAAATTTATCATTTTTTGAGATTTTCCCATACCCATTTTTCCACAATATTTTGCAATTTTTTTAAAAATTAAAACGCGATTCATTTCTTTATAGAATTAAATCTTATGTTAGCAATATTTCAAGTTTGGGAAATTTCAAAATTTTTGATTTAAAAAATTTAAAATATCTTTTAAAATTATAGGTCTAGCCTGGATATTATTGATAATTTTTTTAATTAATATTAAATCCTCTTTTGTATCTAATGTCCAACGTAAATGTGATAAATTTTTTTTATTTTGTATATTTAGAATTTTAAATGATTTTGGATTATTGTAAATGTATGGAGTCACATGTTCTCTTTCATATTGTTTTTTACCATTTATCCAAGATTTTTCTAATGCTTTAAAAGAAAGAATTTCTACCTCCGTGCCATGTGGAAAAGTTCTTTTTAGACAATTTGTAACATAGTCAAAATCATTTTTTTTATATTCAGTTATTACATTATCAACTAAATTTGGATCAATTAATGGATTATCTGCTGTTATGCGTATAATGTGAGATAGGGAATATTTTTTTGCACATTTATAAAATCTGTCAAGTACATCTAAAGAATTTCCACGATAACAAGTTATATCCATTTTTTTGACAAATTCTTCAATAATATCATCTTCTTTAGAGTCAGTTGTAGCAACTATGATGTTTTTTACTTGTTTACAATTTCTTAGTTGAGTAATTACATGATATATTGTTGGATTTTTATCTAGTAGTTTCATTGATTTTCCAGGTAATCTAGATGATCCCATTCTGGCTTGAACAATTATTCCAAATGTCATATTATAAGTAAATTTTGAAGTGATAAAAATAGATTTATTGGACGTATTTTTTCATTTTAATCATGAGTTATGATAAAAATTTATGGAATGTATATACTAAAGAAAATTTAGGAACCGAACAACAAAAATTAGGAGATTTTATTTACCACTTAACATTGGGATTAGGCGCAAAAAAAATTTGTGAAGTTGGAACTAATGTAGGAAATAATTTAATCGGATTTCCCAAAACATCTGATGTAACGGGTATAGATTTAAATGAATATGCCTTATCAATCAATAAAGAAAAACATCCAGAGTTTAAGTTTGATTTGGCTTCTGCGTTAGACCTTCCTTATTCTGATGATTCATTTGATCTTGTTTTTACTCGAGGTGTTTTAATTCACATTGATCCTACAAATATTGACAAAGCTATCGATGAACTTTTTAGAGTTTCAAAAAAATGGATTGTAAATTTAGAATATTTTGGTGAAGATTCAAAATCAATTTCTTGGAAAAGAGGTGATGATTTATTGTGGTATAGAGATATGAAAGCAAAATGGAGCAATTATGATGTTGAAATAATTAGTGATTTAGAAATATCTGAACAAATTGATTCTGGTAAAACACGATTAACTGTAGTAAGAAAATCATAAAAATTAGAAATTAGATTTTAGTTTTAAAATAAATAATTTAAATATCCTATTTAGTAAATTATTGTGATTTGTCTGAAAATGAAATTAAATCCCATCCTCTTGAAAAACACCAAACTAAAGATATTCATGATGGACATGTAAATGGTTCACTAATTCCAGTTTGGAGAAATTGGGATAAAACTATCTCAGTTCAACCAGAAATGGTATATGTCACATCGATTAACCCTGGAGAAAGAAAAGGTCCACACTTACATCTGATTAGACATAGTTACTACGTATGTATCAAAGGTAAGGTTGTTTTTATAATTAAAGAAAAATCAGGTAAATACCTTGAAATTGAATCCAGTGAAGAGAACCCTGTTCTTGTAGAAATCCCAAAAAATTATTCTTCTGCACACATTAATCTTTCAAGTGAACCCAGCATAATTTTATCTGTAGTTAATCCTTCATGGAAACCAGACAATCGTGATGAACATAATGTAACTTATGATGATTATGATTGGAATAAATGGAAAAAATTGTAATAGGTAATGTCCAAAAAACTATTGATCATTGGCGGTGCAAGTCTTGTTGGAAGCACAATTATTGATTACGCAAAAAATGATTATGAAATTTTTACTACAGAAAATAATACTCCTATTACTAATCCAAAAGCATCTTCGATTAAAGTAAATTTACTTGATGATCAAAAACAAATTTTAGATTATATTGAAAAAATTAAACCATCTGCAGTAATTCATACTGTTGCATTCCCAAATGTTGATTTCTGTGAATCAAATCATGAATTAACTGATTTATTACATGTAAAAATTACTAAAGATATTTCTGAAATATGTTCTTCTGTTAATTCAAAATTAATTTATTTTTCCACAGATGCAGTATTTAGTGGAAATAATTCAACATGTTATAATGAATTAGATACACCTAATCCATTAAGTTATTATGGAAAAACAAAACTTGAAGCAGAAAAAATCATTTTACAAAATACCGATAATATAATTTTAAGAACTACTGTCATATATGGATGGCATATTCGTTCACGCTTTACTAATTGGGTTTTAGATACTTTAAAAAATAAAAAACCAGTTACTGCTTTTATTGATCAATATAATACACCAACCTTAGTAGATGATTTAGCAAAATCTATATTTTCAATTATTGAAAAAGATCTTTCCGGACTTTTTCATGCTTCAGGAAAATCCTGCCTAAATAGATTCGAATTTGCTCAAAAATTAGCTATCTCATTTGGTTTGGATAAAAATCTAGTCGTACCTACAAAATCATCTGATATTTCACAAATTGCACCAAGACCAAAAAATGGATGTTTGGATTCTAGTCAATTTGAAGATATAAGTGGTATTAAATTTAATGAAATTGATTCAGGAATAGATCATATTTTTTCACTTTCAAATAAATCCACAACTAATTCCAATAAAGTTTGATTCTGTTTTAATAAAATCCCTTTACATCCTGCACTTTCTGCTGCTTGAACATCCGTTTGAGAATCTCCAATCATAAAACTTTGAGAAAGATCAATTTTAAAATCATTTTTAGCTTGAATGATTAATCCTGGTTTTGGTTTTCTACAATTACAATTTTCCTTTGGCATATGTGGACAAAAATATACATGATCAAATGAAGTGTTATGCATTTTTAAATAATTTTGTAATTTTTCATGAATTTTATCTAAATTTTCAATTGTGAGTAATTTTCTATTTACCGCAGATTGATTTGTAATTAAAATAACTAAAAAATTATGATTTTTAATGAGAGTTATTGCATCGTGTACATTTTCAAAAATAACAAATTCTTCAATATTTTTAACATAATCTTTTCTTTCTTGATTGATTACCCCGTCACGATCTAAAAAAATTGCTTTAGTCATAAAATTAATAATTGAATTTGGGAGTGCCGTCAGATCTGATCATAGTAGTAAGTAAATGACAAATCAAAAGATGGATTGTTTCAATTGTAAGCATATCCTCATTGTTTACAGTTAGATTAATTTTTACCATTTCTGATAATTTACCACCACCTTTTCCATTCAATCCGATAGTAGTTGCGTGTTTTTCATTTGCTAATTGAATTGCATTTAATACATTTTTTGAATTACCGCTTCCACTAATTCCTATTACAACGTCATCTTTATCAAGAAAATTTTCTAATTGATTAGAAAAAATATTATCATACGATTCATCATTTGACCAAGCCAATAGAACTGGAATGTTATCTGAAAGAGAAATAGCTTTAAACCGTTTATTTTCCTGTGTAATACTAGTTTTCAATAAATCTGCTACAAAGTGTGATGCTGTTGAGGCACTTCCACCATTACCCATTACAAATACTTGCTTACCTGTATCTCTGGCATTTTTTAAAACGTTGAAAATATTTTCAAATACTTCATAATTTTCTTTTAAACATGAAGTTGATTTGATTTGTTCATCAATGTATTCATGAATTTTTTCTTTATTCATATCATTTTCTAATTTTTAGATTATTTAAATCAAAAACAGTTGAGCCTGAATTTTCATATTCAAAATTTACTTTTTGTACACCTAATTTTTGCAATGCTTTAGTTATTTTCATATGGTATCTTGGTTCTGCAAATACATACAAATGGCCTCCTCCACCTGCACCTGTAACCTTTAATGATGTGGCACCATTTGTAATTGCTTTATTACTAATATTTTCAATTCTAGGGTTAGTAATTCCTTGAGTAAAATTTTTTTTTACCTCCCATCCTGTTCTTAAAATTTGGGAAAATTTTGTAAGATCATTCATCTTTAATGAATCCCTCATTTCCAAAGCTAATTCTTTTGCTTTATGTAAAGATTCAATTGTTTTTTTATTGGATTTTTTTATATCTCCAATTTGTGATTTTAAAATTCCCTCTGAGTGTTTTCTATTTCCAATATGAAATAATAGTGATTTTTCTTGTAATTCTTTTTGTGTTGATTTTTTTATTGAAATTGGATAAACATAGACTTTATTTTTTGTAAACTTCAGTAAATTAAAACCCCCGTATACTGCTGCAAATTCATCCTGTTTTCCAATTCCCCATTTCAAAATATTATGACCGATATGATATGCATTCATTGCAATTTTGTATTTGTCCATTTTTTTTTTCTGTATGCTAGTAATGACGTTTACAAAATTTGCTGTTAATGATGATGATGCACCTAGCCCTGAATTAGGTTCAACATCAGTAGCCAAATACATGTCTATTCCTTTTTTAAATTTCAGTTCCCGTAGTCCTTCAAGAACAATTTCATGACCTTGAACTGATTTTGGATGATGTTTTTTTGGAGGTAAGTGTGATGCAAAATCTGGTGAAAATCCTTGTAATCTGTCATCATTTCTCAGTTTAGCCATCACGTATGTGTATTTGTTAATTGTAGATGAAATCGCATACCCATCAAATTTATTGTGATATTCTTCAAGATCTGTGCCTCCACCTGCAAAACTGATTCTCAGAGGCGCTCTTCCTATAAACATAGACGAGCTATTGTTGAAGAATATATAATGATTTAATACTATTATTTTCTATTTTTCAAACAAGATTGATATCTTAGAATTAAATTATTATTTAACATGAGTAATGAGAAATCTGTAAAAAATGAAGATTTGGTAAGTATTATAATTATTAATTTCAATGGAGGGGATTATATTTTAGATTGCGTTAAATCTGTTTTTAAAACAACTAATTGTAAATATGAAGTAATTTTGATTGATAACAATTCTACAGATAATAGTTCTAATTTATGTAAAGAACAGTTTAATGAGATTCGACTTTTTCAAAGTGATAAAAATTTAGGAATGGCTGCTAGAAATATTGGTCTTGATAATGTTGTTGGGAATTTTACTGTTTTTTTAGATGCAGATACTGTTGTCTCTCCAAACTGGTTATCTATATTGTTGTCTAGCCATAAACAACATGGTTCAGGACTATATCAAGGTAAATTATTAAAAAAAGATGATCCTAAAATAATTGAAAGTTGTGGTGACATGTCCAATGTTTTTGGAACTGGTTTTGCAAGAGGTCGTGGAGAAAAAGATAAAAATAATTTTTCAACTTTTCAAAAAATTACTTTTACTGTTGGTGCTTGTACGTTTGGTTTAACAACAATTTTTAAAAAAATTGGATATGTCGATGAATCCAGTCTTTTCTTTTTAATGCTTGATGATCTTGATTATGGTTGGAGAGCTTGGTTACTAGGAATTCCATCTTATTATGAACCACAATGTATTATTCATCATGTAGGAAGTCCAATTTTAAAATGGAGTTATAAAAAATTTTTTTATATGGAAAGAAATCGTTGGATTTGTTTACTTACATTGTATTCTAGAAAAACTTTTGTCAAAATTCTTCCAATACTGTTAGTTTATGATCTTGGGATATCTATATTTTTAATATCAAAAGGATTCCCTTTCGTAAAAATTCATTCTTTCTTGTCTGTTATGAAAATGTATTCTAAAATTCAAAATAGACATAAAATCTTGTCTAAAACTCGAATCATGTCTGATAAAGAAATAATAGAAAATTTTGCCGATGAGGTGGATGTACCGCCAAATTTAATGATGAAAAAATCCTCTAATTTTTTTAATTTGATAGTTAATAAATTAAGTAAAAAAACTAAAAAAATAATTTTTGATTCTTAATTTTATTTTATATTTTGGTTTTTAGCATATAACATTACTAATTCTTCTGAAATATCTTTTAATGGATGAATAATTTTAACATCAAATCCATTTTTTATTAAAAACTTTTTCACTTGTTCAATTTCAAAATTTTCAATATTAGGATGCATTTCTGAAACAATTTTTTTTATTTTTAGTAAAGTTTCTTGTTCCAAATTCAACAAAATTTCATATTCTGCTCCTTCACAATCTAATTTTAAAATATCAATTTTTTGAATATCATTTTTTTTAATAATATCTTGTACTGAAATAGTTTTAATATCAATTTTTAAATCTAAATTTGAATTTTTATAAATACTGTTTCCAATCGAAAAATCTTTTTTTAAATAAAGTATGCTTGTTCCTGTATCTTTGGATACACCTAAATTTTCAGGAATAACATTTTTGATTTTGTTGATGTTTAAATTCTTCATTAATATTTCAAATGATTTATCATATGGTTCAAATGCAAAAATTTTCCCATTTTTTGCATTTATTGATGAATGAATTGAAAAATATCCTACATGTGCACCTATGTCTATAACGATATCTTTTTCTTTAATCTTAAACTCATCAATCCAATCATTAGTATTCAGAAAAAATACTTCTAGAAAAGCAATTGCATCACTTTTATTTCTTATAATGCATTTCAAACCATTCTTAAATTCTATTATATCTTCTTCGTTTTTTAATTTAAAATAATATAAAATTGGACTTTTCCAATTTTTAATTTCTTTTTTTAGTTTAAAAATAATTGAAATTTTTCTACTTAAATCCCCCATATCAAAAATATTCTTTTTTACTATTTATTATGTGGTAATGAACTTATTTTCTAATTCGTTTAAGTAATGTTATTAATTCCGTTTTCTAATATTTTGTATATGAGTTTAAAATTAAAAAATTCTAGTTCTCTGAGACTTCCATTAATTGTCTTTTCATTGTTTTTTATAATTTTTTTATTTACTTCTGATGGCCATAGATTCACTTTTGATGAAGATGTAACATCTCAACAGAGTAAACGAATAGCTACTTGGTCCCCTGATCCTTCTTATGTTCAAGGTGAATCGCGTTATTTCTTTGAATATCCTTGGCTGTTTTCTCCAGATAATCCAGATCAAAAACAAAGATCAATTTGCTTAAATGCAATTCTTTGTTCCCATGGAACTATTATTCACAGTTTAACCCAGGTTCCTTTCATTTTTCTAAATCATAATTTGTTATTTTTAACATCCTCTGATATTTGGACTATGGAGGATTATGATGATTTTCATTATATTTCATGGAGAAATGATATTGATCCTGATTTCACTTTTATGGAAATTTTTTATGGCCCCCTTTTTACTGCTTTATCTGTATCTGTATTTTTTTCAGTATCTAAAACTTATGGATATTCAATTCGAACTTGTTTAATTCTAACTTTCTTATTTGGTATATCTACTATGATTTGGGCATATTCCCAAACATCTCTAAATGTTGTACCTGTTGTTTTTTTCATTTTAATTGGTTTTCTTTTTTATAGGAAATTCAGAATAACAAATCTTTATTTCAATTTAATTTGTTCTGGAATATTTTTTGGGATATCATTTTTAACTCGTAATGATATTGTTTTAATGATTATTCCATTTTTTATTTTTCTATCTATTTTATCATTTAAAAATAATAGTAAACTTAAAACATTTTTTTCATTTATTATTCCAACATTTTCTTCATATTTAATTCATAAATTTTTTGATTTTATTCGAGTTGGTTTTACTGGTAACCCTAGTATGTTAGAAGCAGTACCAAAAGGTCTTGCTGCAGAAGCCTCTTCAAATTCTTGGTCGCTTCAAATATTTGGTATTCTATTTAGTCCTGGAGCTGGACTTTTTATTTATTCACCAATTCTTTTTGCTTGTTTTGTTGGTTTTTTTGATTTTTTTAAAAAAAATAAATTTGATTCTTTACTGATGATTTCTATTATATCCATTTTTGTTATGTTTTTTGCTGCTGGAAATTATTGGCATGGTTACAATGGATGGGGTCCAAGATATCTTGTTCCGATAATCCCTTTTCTACTTTTGCCCTTAGGTGCTAGTATTGAAAAAAGAACAAATATTTTCTTTAAATTATCTACTGTAATTCTTGGAATTTTTGGTGTAATAGCTAATTTAATCTATGTTTTACAAGATGTTTCTTGGTTTGTTTGGGGTTTTTTTGGTTCTGATGAACGAGGATTGTATTCGTTAGGTAGAAAAGTTGATGGTAATGTGTTTGATTTATGGATTAATCCTGTAATTATTTGGACATTTGAATTTAGTCAAATTATTCAATCTGCTTTATGGTTATTTTCTAAACCTCAATTTGATCTATTTTTGCTAAAAATTCTAGGTCCAGAGTTATTTATCACTATTTTTGTAATTTCTATTGCATTTTTATCATATTTACTTGTAAAATCTATTAAAATTTCATCTCTTAGAGAGAATTAAAATCTAGAACCGCTAGCTTTAACAATATTTTTTAAGCTATTAAGAATCATTGATTCATTGTATCTTCTTGCTTGCCTTCCTGCCTATAATGAAGAAGGAGTAATTGGTGAACTTATTAAAAAAATCACTCCGCTGGTAGATTCTGTTGTAGTCTGTGATGATGGTTCTACAGATCTTACTTCAAAAGAGTCACAAGATGCAGGTGCATTTGTAATTCAACATAAACAAAACAAAGGGAAAGGTGCTGCTTTACAATCACTGTTTAATTTTGCTCGACATTCTAATGCTGATGTAATTGTAACTATCGATGGAGATGGTCAATTTCTTCCAGAAGAGATACCAAAATTAACTGAAGATATTGAAAATGGTAAATCTGATATTGTAATAGGTTATAGATTTGAAACTGAAAAAGATATGCCATCATATAGAAAAATTGGTAATAAAATTCTAGACGAATTAAGTAAAACTGCATCAAATCTTAATTTGAGAGATACTCAGAGTGGTTTTAGAGCATATTCAAAAAAAGCAATTGAAAAAATTGATTTTAAAAATAATGGATTTGTTGCAGATTCAGAAATATTAATTGATGCATCTACAAAAGATCTTACTATTTCTGAACAACATGTAACAGTATTGTATAATACAGGTACTAGAACTTCAACTCAAAATCCTATTATACATGGTGGTAGTGTTTTGATTTCTTTGTTAGAGATGGTTTTAATGAAGAGACCACTTACTTTTTTAGGAATACCTGGATTAATTATGTCTGTAATTGGAATTATAACTTCTAGTTTAACTTTAATTTCATTTAATGACACAGGGTATTTTTCAATTCCTCTTACTCTTTTGTCTATAGTGTTGTTTACTGTAGGAATAATGTTGATTTTAGTATCTGGAATTTTATTCAGCTTTAATAGGACATCTAAATCTTAATAATTTGTGAGGATAAAATTTTGAATGAAAATAGTATATACGAAATAATAAAAAAATGCTATTTACAATATCTTAATCGCGAACCTGATGATGCAGGTTTGAAACATTATACACATTTAATGAAAACCAACCAGATAAATGAGCAAGAACTAATTAACACATTCAAAAACTCTCCTGAGTACAAACTCTCTCATCCAGTTGACATTGAGCCTAATACGCCTGTTGATATTAAAATGAAAAAAGAATGGAATGAGCGTACAAAAATGAATCCTTTGTTTGTAATAGCTACTGATCATTCAGAAACTGAAGAAGATTTTTGGAATTCTGGAATTGATGAATGTAATGACATCCTAGCAATAAGCACCGAAAGATATCAAAAAATTATTGAAAATAAAGAGACTTCCAAAATGAATATTTTGGAGATTGGATGTGGTATTGGGCGAATTTTAATTCCAATGAGAAAAATTTTTGGCAATGCTACCGGTATTGATATTTCTTCAGAAA
>TARA_B110000438_G_scaffold128185_1_pt1 | contig 16547 bp, 16 predicted proteins | sample TARA_B110000438 | Tara Oceans TARA_B110000438 (sample SAMEA4398413) | marine metagenome | biome: Polar Biome; feature: [MES] marine water layer (ENVO:01000295) within the mesopelagic zone...; material: water (ENVO:00002006), including particulate matter (ENVO:01000060) such... | reverse complement strand
TTTAGATTCTTCTGATTTAGATTCTTCTGATTTAGATTCTTCTGATTTATTATTATACTCCTTACTCATAGCGCAAATTTAACTAATATTTTAATTCAAAGAAGGGTCAAGAGGATAATTAGAAAATATTTTATTTTTTCCTCCAATATTTCTTAAAAAATTAGACCAATATTGATTGTTTCCACTATTAAATAAATACTTTTCATCATAATTATTTATCACAATCCAAGAATTTGAATTTATTTCATCATTTAATTGAGTTGGAGTCCATCCAGAATAACCTAAAAAAAATTTATATTTAATTGATTTATTTTCTTTTATAATTTTTTTAAATAGATTAATATCTCCTCCAAAAAATAAATTATCAGAAATTTTATTTGAATTAATATAATCGTAATTACAATTATGTATAAAATTCAAATATTCATTTTCTACTGGACCACCATAATGAAGGTTTTTAATAAGTTCATTATCAATTATATTAATATTTGGTTTTTTATATATAGAATTTAATTTATAACCAAAAGATCCCTCATCATTATGTTCACAAATAAGAATAACAGATCTTATAAAATTTATATCTTTCATAAAAGGTTCAGATAATAAAATACTTCCTTTTTTAACTTTATTATTTGATTTATAATTGAAATAATCCATTTCCATACATTAAATTTAATTTAAATATGAAAAAAATTAAAGATTTAAGAGTTGATTATTCCGGAAATAATATGAGCCTTGAAAAATTTAAAAACAATCCAATTGAACAATTTAAATTATGGTTTGATAAAGCTCAAAAAGATAATATAATTGAGCCAAATGCTATGATTCTTTCAACAGTAGATAAAAATAATATCCCTACATCAAGAACAGTACTTCTAAAAGAAATTAATAATAAAGGTTTTATTTTCTTTACAAATTATGAAAGTAGAAAATCACAACATATTAAATACAACAATAATGTTTCTACTTTATTTCTTTGGAAAAGGAATGAAAGACAAGTTATTATAAATGGAAAATGTAAAAAAATATCAAAAAAAGATTCAGAAAAATATTTTATATCAAGGCCTAGAAAAAGTAAAATTGCAGCTTGGGCTTCAATTCAAAGCAGCATACTTGAAAATCCTAATATACTATTAAATAAATTTAAAGAATTTGAAAACAAATTTTTAAATAAAGAAATACCATATCCAGATAAATGGGGAGGATATATTATAAAACCTAAAAGTATTGAATTTTGGCAAGGAAAATCTTCAAGAATGCACGATAGGATTTTATATTCTAAAAAAAATAATTTATGGAATAAGGTTAGATTATATCCTTAAATTATATCACTCAAATTATTAACCTTTACACCTGTATCTGTCACAAAACCTTCACCATATTCAACATTAATCATATGGCCATATTCAATAGCTCTTGAAGATATAAAATTTAAAAATCTTTTACTTGAAATAAATGATTCCGGTTCTTTACTTTCTTTATTATAAAATTGACTCTTAAAACACATAATAGAATCAATTTTTTTTGAATAATATTTAGAAATATCAACAATAAAATCAGGTTTAACGTAATTGTTCTGAATAGAATTCAAAATCATTTTTGGTCTCCAAGATTCCTGGTTATTATCATTATATTTTGATTTAATTTTTTTTAATCCAGATAAGAAAGATGCTTTTTTAACTAATTTTGCAGCTTCTTCATGATCAGGATGTCTTTCGGTTTTTGAATTTGTAATAATAATATTAGGAGTAAATTTTCTAATTTTTAAAATTAAATCATTAATATTTTTATCATTAGAAGTAAAATATCCATCTCTAAAAAACATATTTTCTCTAAAACTAACTTTTAATAATTTTGCAGAGTTATCAGCCTCAACTAGTCTTAGCTTTGATGTACCTCGTGTACCAAGTTCTCCAGCAGTCAAATCTATCATTCCAACTGTTAGACCTTGATCCAAAGAAGATAAAATGGTTCCTGAACATGAAAGTTCAGCATCATCAGGATGAGCCATAATAACTAAAATATCTACATGCATAACTTTAAATATTTGATAAAAATCTTTCAGCATCAAGGGCTCCCATACAACCTGAACCAGCAGCTGTAACAGCTTGTCTGTAAATTTTATCTTGAGCATCACCAGTAGCAAATACACCATCAATATTTGTTTCTGTAGAATCAGGTTTAGTTATTATATATCCATTTTCATCCATTTTTAAATATTTTTTAAAAATATCTGTATTTGGTGTATGTCCAATAGCAATAAAAACTCCATTTAATTTTATAATTTTAATTTCATTAGAAACATTATTAACAACATTAATCCCTTCTACATAATCTTTACCTAAAACTTCACTAATTTCAGAATTCCATAGAATTTCTATTTTATCATTTTCTTTTATTCTATTCTGCATAATTATAGAAGCTCTCATTTCATCTCTTCTTACAATTAAATAAACTTTATTTGTCAATTTAGAAAGATACAGAGCTTCTTCTGCTGCAGTATCTCCACCTCCAACAACTGCAACATCTTGATTTTTGAAGAAAAACCCATCACAAACAGCACATGCAGAAACACCCTTACCATTAAGTCTTTGTTCAGACTCAATATTTAACCACTTTGCTGATGCACCAGTAGAAATAATTACAGTTTTAGCACTAATATTATCACCATCATCAGAAATTGCAGAAAGTTTTTTAGTTGAAAAGTTAACAGATTTAATCATGCCATTTTTAATAACAGAACCAAATCTATTAGCTTGATTTTCAAAATCTATCATCATTTCTGGACCCATTATTCCATTTGGGTATCCAGGATAATTTTCTACATCAGATGTAATAGTCAATTGTCCACCAGGTTGATCTCCTTTATAAAGTAATGTCTTTAAACCAGCTCTTGAAGCATATATAGCTGCTGTATATCCTGCAGGACCTGAACCAATAATAAGAACATCTACTTCAGTGGAATGCATGTTTTATTTATCATTATTAGGTTTTGGAATTAAAGCTTTTCTTGATAATCTAAACTTTCCAGTTCTCCTATCAATCTCTGTTAATTTAACTTTAATTTCTTCGCCTTCTTCAAGAATACCATCCATAGTCTCAACTCTCTCCCATTTAATTTCAGAAATATGAAGCAAACCATCTTTTCCAGGCATAAACTCAATAAAAGCACCGAAATCTTTAATAGATTTTACTTTTCCAACATAAGTTTCACCAACCTCAGGAAGTGCAACTATTGCCTTAACCCTCTCCACTGCATTATCCATATCATCTTGATTAGAAGAAAAAATGTTTACAATTCCTTTCTCATCAACTTCTTCAACCAATACAGTAGCACCTGATTCTTTTTGAATTTCCTGAATAATCTTACCTCCAGGTCCAATAACTGCACCTATCATATCTTTAGCTATAGACATTTTATAAGATCTTGGAGTGTGAGGCTTTAAATCTTCTCTAGGATTACTAATAGTTTTTGTCATTTCTGATAAAATATGGTGTCTTCCTTCTTTTGCTTGATTAAGAGCTTCAGCTAACACATCATAAGATAAACCATCAATCTTTATATCCATCTGACAAGCAGTAATTCCGTCAACTGTTCCTGTTACTTTAAAATCCATATCTCCTAAATGATCTTCATCACCTAATATATCTGATAGAATAGCATACTTTCCAGACTCAGAATCTGAAATCATACCCATAGCAATACCAGAAACAGGCTTTTTAATATTAATCCCTGCATCCATTAATGCTAAACTTCCAGCACAAACAGTAGCCATAGATGAAGATCCATTAGATTCTAAAATATCAGAAACTATTCTAATAGTATATGGATTTTCTTCATCAGAAGGTAACATGTTTTTTAAAGCTCTTAAAGCTAAATTACCATGTCCAATTTCTCTTCTTCCTGCTCCCCTATTTGGTCTTACCTCACCAGTTGAAAATCCAGGAAAATTATAGTGTAAAATAAATTTATTATATCCCGAATTCATTGCACCATCTATCATTTGTTCATCTAATTTTGTACCAAGTGTAACTGATGTTAATGATTGAGTTTCTCCCCTTGTAAAAATCGCAGAACCATGAGCATTAGGTAAATAATCTATCTCAGACCATATTGGTCTAATTTCATTTAATTTTCTTCCGTCTAAACGTATTTTTTTATCTAATACAGCTTTTCTAATAGCATCTTTTTCCACATCATGAAAATATGTACCAAAAAGAAACTCATTAAAATCATCTCCTATTTCTATCCCTTCTAAATATTCTTCCCTTATTTTAGAAAACTCTTCAGCTCTTTTTTTCTTATCAGCTATACCCTTACAAGCAATCTTATAAATTTTATCAAAAGTTTTTGAAGTAACATCTTTTAATAAACTTTCATCTGAATCCTCATGTGAATATTCTCTTTTATCTTCATTTCCAACTAATTTTGATAGTTTTAACTGCAATTCACACATTAACTTAATTGCTTCATGAGCAACCTTCAAAGCTTCAATTATTTCTTCTTCTGAAACTTCATGTGATTCTCCTTCAACCATACATATATTTTCAGATGTAGCTCCCACCATTAAATTAAGAGAAGACTTGTTGATTTGTTCAGGAGTAGGGTTAACAACATAATCATTATCACACTTAACAACTCTAACTTCAGCAATAGGTCCATTAAAAGGAATATTAGATACTGTTAATGCAGCAGAAGCAGCAAAAGCAGCTAAAGAATCTGGCAATGCATCAGCATCAGCACTAATTAATGATAACATCACTTGTGTATCTGCATGATAATCACTAGGAAATAAAGGCCTTAAAACTCTATCAACTAATCTACATATAAGAACTTCATGATCTGAAAGTCTACCTTCTCTCTTTAAAAATCCTCCAGGAATTTTACCTGCAGAAGCAAATTTTTCTTGATAATCTACTGAAAGAGGTAAAAAACTCATATTTTCTTTTGCTTCTTGTTTAGCTACAACTGTTGCTAAAATCATAGTTTTGCCCATAGTAAGAACGACTGAACCGTCGGCTTGCTTGGCTAATTTTCCTGTTTCTAATGATATTTCTCTACCATCAGATAGTTTTGTACTTACATTTAATGCTTTTTTCATATTTATATTATTTTATGATAACAGTTCCAAAAAATAGGAGATAAGAAACTTATGTAATATTATTTTCTAATATTAAGTTCCGAAATAATGGCTCTATACCTATCTATATATTTTGAAGAAAGATAATTTAATAATTTTCTTCTTTTTCCAACTAATCTTAATAAGCCCATTCTAGTAGAATGATCTTTTTTATTACTTTGTAAATGATCGGTTAAATGTTTTATTCGATAAGTAAACAACGCTATCTGAGATTCAGCAGAACCTGTATCATTGTTATTCTTTAACCGGCCATGATTTTTAAAAAGCTTTTCTTTTTCTTCTTTATTTAAATACATGCTTAGCAAAAGTTATTTTATAATTTGTTTAATTTTTGCAAAAATAGATAAATAAAAATTCTTAAAAAATTATTACTGATTTTTATATTTTCTAATAATCTTATTGAAAAATGATATATAATAATCAATATCAAAAATCTTAGAATCTTTCCTTGTATGATATAATAAAAATAACCCAATGGGCAAAAGGACTAAATTAGAAAGCCAAGCAGCTAACTCAGGAGAAATAATAGCTTCTCTAGCCCATTTTAAACCTAGTAAGTTTAAAACATAGTATATAATATAAAAAAATATGGAAATAATAACAGGAATACCAATACCACCCCTCTTTATTAAAGAACCTAAAGGAGCACCTATCAAGAACATAGATATGCATGCAAATGCTTGAGCATATTTCTTTAATAATTCAATTTTATTTTTATTAATTTCATAATTATGGGCCTTAATTTTAGCAGTATTAATACTAAGATTAGTTTTAATATTTCTTGCAGTATTAAGAGCTTTTAAATAAATATCATTTTGATTATTTAAATCAATAATATTTTTCATATAATCAAAATCCAAAGATAAATCAGAAGTATCTTTGAAAGTAAAATAGTCTAAAACTAAATTTTCTTCTTTAAGCTCTTTTCTAATATAATCAACACTTGAAGGGAAAATAAATTTATTTTTCATATGATATTTATAAAATGAGTTTGAAGTTTTTAGCATTATATACTTCTGTTTATCCCTATAATATGATAAAGAATCAATTGAATTTGATAATTGATTTATATTTTTCATTCTATAATCACCAGCAAATAACTCTTCTTTAGTTCTTTCTAAATCAAAAGAAGACATATCAAAAACTATTTTCATTTTAGAAAATTCATTTCTATAAAACTGATTTATTTTTTTAACTTTTGATTTTGCACTAGGAACTTCACTAAATGAAAAACCATCATAAAGTTCAAAAATTAGATATCTATTATTTAATACAGAGTACATATAACTAGAATCAGATAAAATAACTCTATTATTACCTGGGTAGGTTACATGATCATAAATAATGACACCTTTTAATAATTCATCACTTATTTTTTTTTGAACCTTTATAGTATAACCAGGAATACCATTATAAAATTGACCTTCTTTTAAATCCATAGAAGGCTTTTTTCTTTTAATATCGTATAATAAACTAAGTGCTTTTAAATTTGCTTTAGGAACAAAATTATTATTAGAAAAAAAAGCAAAAAAAGTAATTAAAATTGATATAATAAATAAAGGAAATAATGTTCTAATTAATGATACTCCGGAACTTTTTATCGCAACTAATTCATTATTTTCTCCAAGATTACCAAATGTCATTATTGAAGACAATAAAATAGCCAATGGCAAAGCATCAGGAGTAATTCTAACAGCAAAATAAAATAGAAACTCTAATAGAACTATTACACTTAAATCCTTTCCAAGAATATCATCAAAATACTTTAACATAAATTGAAGTAGCAAAATAAATACAACAACAAAAAATGTTATTAAGAAAGGACCAATAAAAGATTTAATAATTAATGAATCAATTTTTCTCACTTGAGAAACATTTTAGGCTCCAATGATTTCTTTTAACTGAGCTAATAAATTATCCCAAATTTGAAAAGACTCTTCAAGATCTTCAGTTTCAGTATACTCAGTAATCCTAATAAAAACTGACTCTGTTAATTCATTAATTTCAAGTTTGAACTCTAGGTAATCATTATCTTTTTTTAACTCACCATCTTCTAAAAAAGAAAACTTAACAGATTTATTTTTTTTTACAGAATCAATTTTTGCAATTCTTTCTTCACCATCCGTAATGAAAATTAGTGTTTTATTAATATTATTAATATTAACATCATCAGCAAACCACTGACACAATCCACTAGCAGTGCTTAAATATGGAAAAAGCATCTTTCTAGATGCGTTTATAGGGTATTCTCCAATAAATTTTTGTTTAGACATTTGTGAATTTTATTTCAATGTGTTAAATATAAATTAAATATCAAGAATCAAAAACATTTTCCATATTAATAATAATATATCTAGATTTGCCTACTTTTTAGCGAGGTAGCTCAGACGGTTAGAGCGTCGGATTCATAACCCGGAGGTCGGGGGTTCAATTCCCCCTCTCGCTACAATTATCTAGTAAAAACATAATTTAAACTTGTAGATAGTTTATCATTATATTCATAACCATCATTATTAAAATTTTTTAATTCATCTGGTTCTTTTAATGTATTATCAATAATATATCTAGCCATTAATCCTCTAGCTTTTTTAGCATAAATAGCTATAATTTTATATTGACCATTTTTGTTTTCCTTAAATGATGGTGTAATAATAGAATGATTTAAATGAGTTTGATTTATAGACTTAAAATATTCATTTGATGCTAGATTTATAATATGAGAATGTTTTTTTTCTTCCATATCATTATTTAAAAAATTTGTAATCGAATTACCCCAGTACTGATATAAGTTTTTTCCTTTTTCTGTAGTTAATTTCGTACCCATTTCTAATCTATAAGGCATTATTTTATCTAAAGGTTTTAATACACCATATAAACCAGAAAGAATCCTTAAATTATTTTGAACAAAATCTATTTTAGAATTATTAATAGTGTAAGCATCAAGACCAGAATAAACATCACCTTTAAAAGCATATAGTGCTTGTTTTGATAAATTAGATAAATTAGGGTTTTCCCAACTTTTAAATCTATCAAAATTTAATTCTGCAATCTTATCACTTACACCCATTAAATCTCTAATATCACTAATGGTTAACTTATCAAGTATATTTATTAAATCAGTAGATTTATTTATAAAAGAAGATTCTGAATAATTATCACAAGGCGAAATTGATTCAAAATCTAAAGTTTTAGAAGGAGATAATAATGTTATCATATAATGACTAAAATATATATCATATATATTCTTTAAAAGCTTTATTAGATTTATTTAATAAATAAATAAAAATATTTAACAGTCATTTTTTAAAAAAGCAATTAATTTATTTGCTTCTTTTTGATTTGTAAAATGTTTAGAAATAAAAGAACTTCGAACTTCAAATGGCAAGCTCATAACTGAAATATATTCATTATCAGATAGTAATTTAGCTCTAGCAATAACTATACTCAAATATTTAATTCCAACATCTTTCCAATTATCAGGTAAAGAATTTACTAATTCTTGAGTTAACTTAATTCTTGTGTCCCATCCTTCCTTAGTTGTAAGATTAGTTCCATTATCATTAATAACCCACTCATTAATTTTTTTCCATACATCACAATGATTCTGAGAAAATGAAAAATGAAATGATAAAAAAGAAAATAAAAATATAAGAATTACTGATTTCATAATTTTCCCGAATTAAAAGAATCCAAATCTGATTCACTTAAAAAACTTTCAAAAATTAAATCATGGATTTTTGTTCTAATATTATATTCATATAATTTTTTATTTTCTCGAGTTTTATAAACTCTATTAGATAAAAAAATATAAATCAAATCATAATCTGGGTCCACCCAAATAAAAGTTCCAGTATAACCAGAATGACCAAAACTACTCATCGAAGAATATTTTGAATATGTACAGTCATTAACATCATAAAGCTGAATTGGTTTATCAAAACCTAATCCTCTATTAAATTTATTTATACAAAAATCACATTGAGTAAATAAATTGATTGTAGATTTTTTAAGAATTTCTTTATTTTTATAAAAACCATTATCTAAAAACATCTGATATATAATAGATAAGTCATTTGCTGTAGAAAATATTCCTGCATTTCCAGATACACCATCCATCATTGCAGCTCCTTCATCATGAACATCACCATGAATTTGGGTCATTCTAAAAAATTCATCTTTTTCAGTTGGAACAATTAATTCCTTTTTAAACTTCATTAATGGTTTAAATAAAGTTGACTTTAATTCTAAAGAATTATAAATATTGGTAATATATTTTTCGAATGATATTTTAGATAGTTTAAAAACTATTTCTGGTATTAAATAAAAAAAAAGTCCTGAGTATAGAGGCTCATCTATATCTATTAAATCAGCTTTTTTAATCTGATTATATATTTCTTTCTTGTATTTATTATATAAGAAAAGACTATCTGTCAAACGAGTTTTGTATTTTTTTGAATATTCATATGAAAGTGTTTTTTTTTTAAAATAACCATCTTCATTTTTTGTTGTTTCATGAAATGGAATCCAAGGTTTTAATCCTGTTTTATGTAATAAAAAATCTTTTACAGGAATAGCAGACTTATCAGTATTTTTAAAAAATTTTAAATAATATGATAAAGGTTTCTCTAATATAAAAGAACCATTTTCATAAAGTTTCATAAGTGCTAAAGTAGATGCAGTTACTTTTGTTAATGATGCAATATCATAAATAGAACTATCAGAAACATTAATTAAGCTATCATAAGTATGGAAACCATAATTTTTATTAAAAATCTTCTTTCCATCCTTCATTACTAAAATCTGAGCTCCTGGAAAAGCTTTGTTATTTATTGAATGTTTAACAATAGAATCTATTTTATGATTTAATAATTCAAGATTAATTTTATTGATGTTATTAGTATTATTTTTTTTTTGAAATGAAAAAAATGAATTACACAACAATAAATTAATAAATAAAATTTTAATCATATTATATTAGTTCAACACCAAGACCTGGTTTATCAAGCGGTTTCATAATGCCATCATTTAAATAAAAACCACCAGTGACTATGTCTTTAGCTAAATCTAAACTACCATCCAAATCTAAATATTTTGTATTAGGAAAAGAAAGAGCCGCATTTAATGCTGCAGAAATACTTATGATACTTTCATCATTACATCCCCACATTAAATTAATATTATTTAATAAAGCAACATTAGCTATTTTTCTCCCAGAAGTGATTCCACCACACTTCATAAGTTTAATATTAAAAATTTTACCATAATTATTCTGCGAGTATTTTATAGCATCCTCGTAGGAAACAAGGCTCTCATCAAGAGCAATAATTTCTTTTATATTATTAGGTAATTTTAAAAGTTGTTGAGTATTATCAACACTTATAGGTTGCTCAATTAATTCAATACCTATTGTTTCATTACAAAATCTTATAGTATCATCAAGTGACCATCCTTGATTAGCATCAATTCTAATTTTAATATCAGCACCAAATTTCTCATTAATCTTAGTGATTCTTTCAATATCATAATCCACCTTATCCCCAAGCTTAATTTTAATATACCTAAAACCTGAAGAATAATATTCCTGAATTTCTTCAATAGTTTCATCAATATTTTTAATTCCAACTGTAATGGATGTTGGTAATTCTGGTATAACCCTACCAAGAAATGATCCAAGTGAAATATTTAGTGATTTACAGAAAGCATCATAAAGAGCAATATTATATGCTGCTTTTGAACCAGGATCATCAATGAAATGATTTTCAATTTTATCAATATTACTTATTAAATAAGTAATATTTTTTCCTATTAATTCATTTTGATAATTTAGAGCATTTTGATAAGATTCAGTTGTATCTAATCCCACAACATATTTAGATACATTTGAAGATCCAAGACCAAACACTCCATTTTTTAAAATAATTTTAATAAAAATATTTTTTATAGATGATGTAGTTTTATACGCTATAGTATATGGTCTAGTAAGTTCTATATCAGCTAATTCAATTTCAATTTTATCAATTACCATATTTATTTTTTAAAATTTCAACTATTCCGTCCATACCCTCATCAATAGGCAAAAACACAGGAATATTTAAATTAGTAGCTATTAATTTTTTTTGAAATATTTTTTCTTTATCTGTCAATCCTTGAGTATTAAGAGTAATAGCAATAACCTCTTTACCATAGGACCTAATTAATTCTATTTCAGAGTCCAAACTAGGCATTAATGCTCCAACATGTTCCCATCCATCATAATATTTTCTTTTAGGGGAATGTTGTAATATAACACCATCAATATTGCAAGAAACTAAAAATTCAGAACCACATGGACCAGAAGGGTTTCTTAAAGCAGCCTGACCTTCAATTAATATATATTCAGGTTTAGTTTCTTTATAACATCTAACAATAGAATTTTCAAGTTCACCTGATACAAAATCATTTAAAGTTGAATCAAAAATAAATCCATAATCCCATCCTTGCATCCAACCTGTTTGACCTGTATATATCATATCTGATTTAATATTATGATTATTCATAGCTTCTACAATCAGTTTTGCTGTTGTTCTTTTACCTAATCCACAATCTGTTCCTAAAACTACAATTTTTGGAACTTTTACACTATAAATATCACCAGACCAAAATTTTAAATTATCTCTTGATTTAGAAGACCTAATATCATGTATCTGAACATTATTTTTATCAGCTAGATTTTTTAATTCTTTATCAGTATTTAAAATTGAATGAAGACCATTGATTATAGAAATATTATTTTTAATAGAAATCTTGATATCTTCTCTCATTTCATCAGGAAGTTTTCCTCCAGCAGATGCAACCCCAATTATGCAATATTTAACTGAAATACCAGTTTTCAAAAAAGAATTTATATTTTTAAAAATAGGCACTTTACTTTTCTCTTTACTAATATGTATTTTACCATGTTTATTAACATGAACAAACCTTCCATGAAATTCTTCATCAATAACAGAAATAATATTAAATCTTCTAGATCCTCTTAGTAAACCATGAGCTGTTTTAGAAGACTTAGTATCAAACTTTCCATTAGTTAGAATAATAGCATTACCTTTTATTTCCATTTTGAGTATAAAGAATGTTATTTTATCAATATTAATAAATTTTGAGATTTATATTTGCGTTCCATGAATAAAAATTTACTCAATAAGAATCAAAAATTTATTTTAGAAGAAAAAGGTACTGAAGCTGCATTTTCAGGAGATTTATTATATAATAAAGAGAAAGGCTTTTATTCATGTGTTGGTTGTGGAAATAAACTGTTTTCATCAGATAAAAAATATGATTCTGGTTCTGGATGGCCTAGTTTCTATGATATTTATAACTCAAAATCTGTAAAAATAGAAATTGATAATTCTTATGGAATGAAAAGAACAGAAGTTATTTGTTATAATTGTGATGGACATTTAGGACATGTATTTGATGACGGACCAGAAGAAACTGGAAAAAGATATTGCATTAATTCAAAAATTTTAACCTTTACAAATAAATGAAAAGTGTTATTGGAATTGATATTGGAGGAACCATCACAAAAATTGGATTAGTTTCTGAAGAAGCTGTTTGTATTAAAAAAACATCATTTAGAACAAAGGAGTTTAATAACTTCTTATCATATATTGATAAAATTCACTTATCCATAAGTGAAATAATTGATGATAAAAACAAAATATTAGGAATAGGTATTGGTGCTCCTAATGCCTCTAAAAATGGAACTATTGAAACTCCAGCAAATCTAAATTGGAAAGGAAATTTAAATCTTGTTGAAAGTCTAAGAAATAAAATAGATATACCTATTTTTCTTTCTAATGATGCTAATTGCGCTGCAATTGGTGAAATGATATATGGTAATGCTAAAGGTTTAAAAGATTTTATTGTAATTACATTAGGCACTGGACTTGGAAGTGGAATTGTGAGTAATGGAAAATTAATTGAAGGTTATGATGGTTTTGCAGCTGAATTGGGACATTTTTCAATTAAAAATAATGGCAGACTTACAGGACTTGATATAAAAGGAGGCTTAGAATCTTATGTTTCAGCTACTGGAATTAAAAGAACTATAATGTATATGTTATCAAAATATATGAATGATAGTATATTTAGAAAAATAGCATTTAATGACTTACATGGAGAAGACATAACAAAAGCTGCAGAAAACAATGATTTTATTGCTATAAAAGCTTATGAGTATACTGGAAAAATACTTGGGGAAGCATTAGCAAATTTTGTTACTTTCAGCCAACCAGAAGCAATAATCTTGACTGGTGGTTTAGCTCATTCTGGAAAATGGATTCTAAATCCAACTAAAAAAACATTTGAAAAAAAATTATTGCCATTTTATAAAGGAAAAGTTAAAATTTTATTGTCCGGCCTAGAAGATAAAGACTCTGCAATTTTAGGTTCAGCAGCATTAGTATGGAAAAACATATAATATTTTTAATTTTTGCTTTAATATTTTGTAAAAGCAACCAAACTTTTTCACAAAAAGTTCAAATATTTGATAAAAATAATGAACCTATTTATAATGTTAGTTTTTATAAAAAAGATCTAAGCAAAGGTGTTTTTTCAAATTTTAATGGTGAAGTTGATCTATCTATTTTTATGTTAAAAGATAGTATTATAATACAACACCCTACCTTTATTAAAATAACAAATACCAAATCAAATATTATTGATGAAAAAAATATAATTCTTAAAGAAAAAATAATAAATATTGATGAAATTATATTTTCTGTAAATAAATGGAATGAAAATCTAAGTGATGTAAGTAATAAAATTCTTAGCATTACTGAAAAAAATATTATAGAATTATCTCCTCAAACATCTGCAGATTTACTGCAAAAAACAGGAGAAGTTTTTATTCAAAAAAGCCAACTTGGAGGTGGAAGTCCAATGATTAGAGGCTTTTCGGCGAATAGAGTATTATTATCATTAGATGGAATAAGATTAAATAATGCAATATATAGAAGTGGAAATATCCATAATATAATTTCAGTAGATCCAAATACATTAGAAGGTATTGAAGTATTATATGGACCAGCATCAGTTATGTATGGAAGTGATGCAATAGGTGGTGCAATAAATTTTAAAATAAAAGATCCAAAATTTAGTATTAGTGACAAACTAAAAATTAATGGATCACAAAATATTAAGTATAATTCATCAAGTAAATCAAAACATTATAATTTATTTTTAAATGTAGGGCATAAAAACATATCATCTATAACAAGCTTTTCATTCAATATTTTTAATGATTTAAGAACTGGATCAAAAAGAAAAATTAAATATAAAGACTTTGGTAAAAGATTAGAATACGTAGAAAGAAATTATATTAAAAATATTGATGAAATAGTAAAAAACACAAACCATAATATTCAAAAGTCAAGTAACTACTCTCAAAATAATTTAATACAAAAAATAAATTTTAAAATAAATGATGATATTAACATAGTATATGGCTTATACTACTCTAAATCATCAAATATTCCTAGATATGATAGATTAACACTATATAATAATATGTTATTACCAAAATATGCAGAATGGTATTATGGACCTAATTTATTTCTAATGAATAAAATCAAAATTAATTACTTTGTAAAAAGTAAATTTTTTGATGCATTTAAATTAAATATTTCAAAGCAAAATTTAGAAGAAAGTAGGATTTCAAGAAAATTTAATGATGTTTTTATTAAAAGTAGAAATGAAAAAGTTAACATATATACATTTAATTTAGATTTTGATAAGAAAAAATACAATAGCGAATATTTTTACGGATATGAACTATATACAAACAAAATAAACTCAGATGCTTTTGAAAGAAATATCAATACAAATAAGGAGCAAAAAATATCAACTAGATATCCTGATAAAGGAACAAACTATCTAATAAACTCATTATATTTCTCTTATAAAAAAAATATTAAAAAACTAAATTATAATATTGGATTAAGAGGAACAAATACAAATCTGAAATCAAAGATTTCTAATTCATTTTTTGATTTTCCATATTCTGAAATTAATTTAAACACAACATCAATTAGTGGTAGCTTAGGTGTAAATTATAATTATTCAGAAACCTCATCCTTAAAATTTCTTTATTCAAATGGTTTTAGAGCGCCCAACTTAGATGATGTAGGTAAAGTATTTGATTCTGAACCTGGTAATATAATAATTCCAAATACTGATTTGAAAGCTGAATATGCTAATAATTTTGAAATAAATTTTTTAACAAAAAAAAATAATATTGAGTTTAATACTTCAATTTATTATACAAAATTAAATAGTGCAATCATAAGATCAGATGGGACATTTAATGGTTTAGATTCAATAATGTATGATGAAAGTTTAAGTAAAGTACAAACATTAATAAATTCTGGAAAAGCATATGTTTTTGGATTTAGCTATAGAATAAACTATAAAATAAATAATGATTTTAAATTAAAATCATCACTATCATTTAATCAATCTAAAGATTTCACAACTAACCAACCCCTTAGGCATTCATCTCCAATATTTGGTCAAACTATGATATCTTATTCAAAAAGAAATATAAAGATTAATTATTATCTAGATTATAATGGTAAAAAAGATATTTCTGATTTTTCACCAAGTGAACTGAACAAACTCTATCTCTATACAATAGATGGCTCTCCAGCTTGGGTAACTAATAATATTTCATTTAATTACAATATTAATTACTTGGCTAAAATTAATTTTTCTTGTGAAAATATATTTGATATACATTATAGAACTTATTCATCTGGAATTAGTTCACCTGGAAGAAACTTTAACATAGGATTAAATATGTCTTTTTAATGAAATTAAAACATATAGTGATATCAGGTAATATTGGGGTTGGTAAAACAACATTAGCTCAAAAGCTATCAAATAAATATGATTGGAAAATTCTTCTTGAAGAAGTAGATAACAATCCTTACTTAGAAGACTTTTATAAATCAATGAAAAGTTGGTCATTCCATCTGCAAATATTTTTTTTAAATAGCAGATTCAAACAAATTAAAAAAATATCAAGTTCAAACGGTATAATAATCCAGGATAGATCAATCTATGAAGATTATGAAGTATTTACGAAAAATTTATATGATTCAAAAATTTTATTAAAAAGAGAATTTGAAAACTATAAGAGATTATACAAAACTATACTTGATTATGTAAAAGAGCCAGATTTATTAATTTATATAAGGAATAATAACATAAATAATATAGTTAATAATATAAAAAAAAGAGATAGAGATTTTGAAAAAGAAATAGATACTGACTACCTAAAAAATCTAAATGTCTATTATGAAAATTGGATTAAAAAATACTCAAATAAAAATTTATTAATTATTGATGTTACAAATAAGGATTTTATTA
>TARA_B110000438_G_scaffold172521_1_pt1 | contig 16574 bp, 11 predicted proteins | sample TARA_B110000438 | Tara Oceans TARA_B110000438 (sample SAMEA4398413) | marine metagenome | biome: Polar Biome; feature: [MES] marine water layer (ENVO:01000295) within the mesopelagic zone...; material: water (ENVO:00002006), including particulate matter (ENVO:01000060) such... | reverse complement strand
TATTAAGTTCAATGGATTCTGAGCAGGAAACCCAAGCCACTGCAGTCATCGAAGGTGAACAACCTTCTAGTATTAGTGTAAACTCTGCAGAAATCGCCCCTAATTACAGTGATTTAACCGTTAGTAAACTAAAGGAATTATTGAAAGAATTAGGTTTACCTCTATCTGGTAAAAAAGTTGATCTTATAGAAAGATTACAAGCCTCCAAAGAAAAGGTAGTTAAATCGGTAGATGAAGAAAGCGGGGAAACTGAAGAAGAAACCAAAGAAGAAACTAAAGAACCTTTAGTCTCATTTGACAAATTAGATGGTCTTTCTAGATCGGAATTAAAAGATTTAAGAAAGGAATACCATAAACAAGCTGAAGAGCTCAGAGTCAAACGGGATGAATTGAACTTAAAATCACAATCACATGCTTCAGAACGTAATGACTTAAATGTTAAAGCGAAAGAACACATGGACAAAGTTCATGTTCATAGAGATCTCAGAAATGGATTGAATGTAGAAGTTGGTGAAGTAAGAGATGAAAGACGAGAAATAACTAACCAGGCTAATACTCACAAAGATGATTTTCTGAAGCTCAAGCGTCAACGTTTTTCGGGACGCAATTTACCTCCCGTCTCCAAATTACGTAAGCAAATACAAGAGTTAGAGCTTAAGCAGATGACAACTCCTTTGACTACAGATAAAGAAAGGGCTTTAGTTGATGAGATTTCATCACTTCAAAATAAGATTAAACAACATGATGAATTAATTGAAACTGATACTGAAGTTTTAGACGCACGAGACACTTTTAGAGAATCTGAGAATAAGCGGAGAGAACTGGGCAAAAAGATGCAGAAATCTCGACAAGAAGCTCAAGCAGCCCATCATACAATGAAGGATTCACTTAGGTTGAATCGTCAAACCCGTAGAAAGGCAGATGCAGCTCAGAAGCAATTTGTCAAGGCTAAAGAAAAAGCTGATGAAGTTCATAATGAGTACATTGAATACCTAAGAGGTATGCAAGAGATAGATCGAATGACTGCTTCACAAGGGAGAACTGGAAGCTCAGCAGATCAAAGAGCTAATGCTGCTAGTGCGGAAGAATTGTTTACTAAATTCTTGTCTGGTGAAAAGTTATCTACTGAACAGTTAATGATTATCCAGAAAGCAGGAATGCTTTAATCAACTTGGATTCATAATATCAAGCAGAGATTCTACCTGTGGTGTATTTTCAGGTACAAAGAAATCTTTCCATAATGGTTTTGATTTATCCATCCTATATACGCTAAAGTCATCTATGCCTTCACTTGCTAAGAGTACATCGTCAATATGAAAATTCCCAGTATGTTTTCTAGAATTTTTTGATAATATTATTTTTGCAGCATCTGCTAAAATCTCAGGTTTACGGCAATGTGGAAATGCTTCTTCTCCCATTACAATATTACCTATAGCTGCAGTTGCAATAACTGAGTGAGGCCAGAGTGCATTAGCTGCCACACCCTCATTCTTTAACTCTTTAGAGAGTCCTAGAATGCATTGACTCATTCCAAATTTAGACATAGTATAGGCTAGAGTTGGAGCAAACCATTTAGGATTCATATCAAGCGGTGGAGATAAGCTGAGAATGTGTGGGTTATCGCCTTTTACTAAATGAGGAATACACTCTTTGGTAAGTAAAAAAGTACCTCTAACATTTACTGAAAACATTAAGTCAAAACGCTTCATTTCAGTGTATATTGTTGGTGTAAGCGAGATAGCACTCGCGTTATTAATTACGATGTCAATACCACCAAATTCTTCTACAGTTTTTTCAATAGCATTTTTAATTTGATCTTCATGTCGAATATCGGTTAAGATTGGTAAGGCTTTACCTCCGCACAGTTCAATTTCTTCGGCGGCTGTAAAAATAGTTCCAGGGAGCTTTGGATGCGGTTCTGCAGTTTTAGCTAAAATTGCAATACTTGCACCTTCTTTTGCTAATTTTTTAGCAATAGAAAGTCCAATTCCTCTACTTCCACCTGAGATTATAATTCTTTTTCCTTTAAAATATTTTTTTTCAGTCATTATTCTTAAACTTCCATTAATGGCTTCAAAAAAGAATTAATAAAAGTATCCATTATTAGATAGTACTCTAATCTATTTAACTACCGTGTATTTAACAGAACAATGTCAAAGATGTTGTGGAAACCTTCAGATGAAAGAAAGGATTCTGCATTAATTACTGATTTTATGAATCGGTTGCCTATAGATTTTAAGTCATATTTTGATTTACACAGATGGTCTATAGATAATTTGGAAGACTTTTGGTCTGAATTCTGGGAGTTTTCTGGTATTCAATATTCTAAGAAATATGATTCAGTTTTATCTAATTCAGGAATGCCTGGTGCTAAATGGTTTGTAGGCTCGGAATTAAACTATGCTCAAAATTTATTGTCAGGTAAGTCTGACCAGATAGCCATAATAAGTACTGGAGAAAATAGGAAAGATCAAGAATTCACATTTAAAGATCTCAATGTGGCCGTTTCCAAAGCTCAAACTGGCTTAGAACTCCTGGGTATCAAGAAAGGCAGTAGGGTTGCTGCCTTTGTACCTAATTGTATAGAATCAATTATCTTGATGTTGGCAACATCAGCTTGTGGGGCAATTTGGACATCTTGTTCTCCAGATTTTGGTTCGCAAGGTGTAATTGATCGTTTTGGACAAGTTGAACCCTCAATTTTAATCGTATCAAATGGATATAGTTACAATGGTAAAATATTTCCTTTGGATGAAAAAATTAATGGAGTTATTGATAATATTGATAGTATTCAAAATATTATTTGTATTGATTTTGTAGATGTTAATTGTAGTTTGAACCATGAATTCATTATTTCCTATAACGATTTATTATCAAATAATTCATTAATTCCCAATTTTGTACAGGTTCCTTTTGATCATCCCTTATACATAATGTATTCCTCTGGGACAACTGGCCCTCCCAAATCCATTGTTCATGGCGTAGGTGGTACGCTTATTCAGCATTTAAAAGAACACCAATTACAGTGTGATATACAGTCTGGTAAAGACAGACTTTTTTGGTTTACTACATGTGGCTGGATGATGTGGAATTGGTTAGTTTCCGGATTGGCTTCTGGAGCTACAATTGTATTGTATGATGGAAGTCCAAGTTATCCTAACTTAGGTCATTTGTGGAAAATAGCGGAAAGAACTAGAATAACACATTTTGGCACAAGTCCTAAATTTCTTTCGGCTTGTAGTAATGATGGCTTAATTCCTAAAAATATTTCAGATTTATCAGCTTTAAAATCATTATTGTCCACAGGAGCCCCTTTAGTTTCAGAACAATATGATTGGGTTTATGATAATATAAATTCTGACATACAATTATCATCAATATCGGGAGGGACTGATATTATTGGATGTTTTTTGGCCGGTTCTCCAATTTTACCCGTATATCGAGGTGAAATTCAATGCATACAATTAGGCATGGATGTTCAGGCTTGGAATGAGGTTGGGGAGTCAATAATAGGTAAAAGTGGAGAATTAGTATGTGTAAAACCGTTCCCTTCCATGCCTATAAAATTCTGGAATGACAATGATAATAGCAAGTATTACTCAGCTTATTTTAATGAGTTTGAGAATGTTTGGACTCATGGAGATTATGTAAAGATTACTGAAAATGGAGGGGCTATAATCTCGGGACGTAGTGATACGACTCTAAACCCAGGTGGAGTACGTATTGGAACTGCAGAAATCTATCGTTCAGTTGAGAATATCTCTGAAATAAAGGATGCAATAGTCGTTGGAAGGCCTAATGCCGGAGATATTGAGGTAGTATTATGTGTTAAATTGAATGAAGGTATTCAGCTAGATTCAAAATTGATTAATCATATTAAATCATTAATTCGTTTAAAAAATACACCTAGGCATGTTCCAAAGTATATCTTTGAAGTTAAGGATATACCATATACTATAAGCGGTAAAAAAGTCGAAAAAGCAGCCTTATCTACGATTCTTGGAAAAAAAATAAAAAATAAGGATGCTCTAGCAAATCCAGAATCATTACAGCAATATTCTAATTTTCAGTTCTGAAAGTCTTTAGAAAGCCCCTCCTCTACAAGACTATGAAGGTCTATTTTGTAGCTTTACTTCTTCTGAGCACAATCGGAATAAGTTTTGTAGATACGAGTAGTAGTATTGATCATTCTCTATTAAGTATTTCAAAACCAAAAATTGATAATTCAGAGTGTGGTTCAACTACATTTTCTAAAAATATTAAATCTTCATTTCGCAGAGAATCGAATTTACAAGAATATAGCCTTTCTCAGATTTATTTAGCTAAGGAATGGGTGGTTGTACTTAGTAATCCTCATTGCAATTATCCAATAACTAATGTTATTGATGAAAAGAAGCTAGTTGCTTATACTGAATTTAGCATTTTGAGCGGAACTTGGATTGTTGAATTTCAAACTGGGGATTTAGCAAATAAATATCTGCAGGATTATCAATCCTTAGATTACGTGTGGTTGTTTTATCCACTAGTTGAGAAGCAATTTAGTAGTAGATACGAGCCAAATGATTTTTATTACGAATCTGGAGATCAATGGTATCTTGACAATAATGGCCAGAATAATGGCACTCAGGGTGTTGATCTCAACATTAAAAATGCATGGAGTAAAGTTACAGGAAATGGAATTGTAATTGGAGTTGTTGATGATGGCGTTGATTACAATAATCCTGATTTATCATCTAATTTTCTAAATTCAGAGAGTTATGATTATTGTGATGATGATAGTGATGTTATGCCTTCAGATTCTGATGGCGATGGTGATGTGGATTGGCATGGGACTGCAGTATCTGGTATTGCTGCCAGCAAAGGTGACAATGAAATTGGAATTGCGGGTGTGGCATATAATTCAAGTATTATCGGTATTCGATTACTAGGGGAGGAGAATTGTGAAACTGATGATTTAGGGGCTGACTCTCTAAGCCATCGTTTAGATTTGGTAGATATTTATGTTAATAGTTGGGGTCCTGATGATGACGGTGATATTCTGGAAGGTATGGGTACTTTAACTTTAGCTGCAGTTGAGGCCGGTATCTCACAAGGAAGAGGAGGCCTTGGCTCGATTTATGTATGGGCAAATGGTAATGGTTTAGCTAATAGAGATAATTCAAATAAGGATGGCTATGCAAACAGTAGATACACTATTGCAGTAGGGGCAGTCAATTGGAAAGGTGAACAGACAGCCTATTCGGAGCCTGGTTCAAATTTGCTTGTTTCAGCACTTTCAAATGGCCAAGATTTAGATAATCAATCCAGTGTTTTGACCACGGACGTATCTGGAATAGAAGGGAACGATAATAGCGACTACACCTCAAGTATGGAAGGAACCTCATCTGCGGCTCCTATGGTTTCAGGCGTAATCGCACTTATGCTCGAGGCCAATGCAAATTTAACATGGAGAGATGTACAACATATTTTAGTTCAGACATCAAGAAAGATAGACTCCAATCATGTAGGCTGGTTTCTAACAGAGTCTGGTAATTGGTACAACCATGCATATGGTTATGGTTTAGTTGATGCAACAGCTTCGGTTAATCTTGCGGAAAACTGGGTAAATGCAGGGAGTGAGATTAGTGTTACTACTGGTAAGATTGAAGTTAATGATTTTATATTAGATAACAATAATGAGGGTGTCACTTCCAATTTTTCAATAAGACAAGGAATAAATATAGAGTCCTTGGAAATTTTAGTTAATATCACACATGGAGATCGCGGAGACTTGAACATATTCTTAGAATCTCCAAATGGTATTATTTCAGAATTGGTTAGAGAAAACAATCAAGATATTGGCGGTCATTATTACGATTGGACTTTCACTTCAGTAGTACATTGGGGTGAGAATACATTTGGTGAATGGAAACTTAAGGTCAACGATACCGTCGATGGGGGGGCTTCAGATCGTAATTTTAATAATTGGACAATGACTGCGTATGGTACTGCAGACCTAGATAATGACGGAGATGGATTACCAAATTACGTGGATGCTAAATTGGGTACTGGAATCAATAATCCTGATTTTGATGCAGATGGATTATCTGATGGCTCCGAATTTTATGGTTGGAGTGATCGTAATGGTCAAATTCATATAACTAGTCCCACAGAATGGGATAGTGATAATGATGGTTTATGGGATGGGTATGAAGGTTTTAACGGAACCTATGTTACAGATCCCAATAATAATGATACCGATGGTGATGCTATTTTGGATGGTAAAGAAGTAAATACGTATTTTACAAATCCCACAAAACGAGATACTGATAATGATACAATTGGAGATTTCCAAGAGATATTTGGTTTTGATTTAGGTTCAGTATATAGTGACCCTACAAGGGCAGATAGTGATTATGATACTATGCCAGACCCCTATGAGCTGGCCAATGGTTTAAATCCAATGGATATGCTTGATGCCTTAATAGATACAGATGAGGATGGTTGGTCTATCACTGGTGATGGGAAATTTACGAATGCTGAGGAATATTTAGCTGGAACTAACCCAAATAATCCTGATTCCGATGGGGATGGTATTGAAGATGGTTGGGAATTCTTTTGGGGTTTGAATCCCCTTGTTGATGATTCTGAAGAGGACTTTGATAATGATAGTATTTCTAATATTTACGAATATGATAATAGTAAAATCCATAATGATATTTTTTCATATGATGATGTTTCTTTGCTCAAAGGGTATTGGGCTTTCGAAGGAAGTATACCTGACCTTATATTGAGTTCAGTAGATTCCCAGTTTGCATCTTTGATGAATGGAACTGTGAAGGAATCTTCTAAATTTAATAAAGGTATTAACTGTGATGGAATAGACGATGATATAAGCTTCAGTTCAATTAGTGATGCTGGTTTTAATGAATATACGGTCCAATCTTGGGTAAAATTAGACAATTTCACAGGTAATTTTTCTACAATAGTGGGAACTGTTACTGATGGTAGAACTTGGCTTGGTATTAATTCAGATAATTATTTTGAATTCAAGGTTTATTCAGGAGATAAGTTGCATTTTAGTTCAATAGAGGACGATAATGAGGCTAAATTGGGCGTTTGGTATCATGTGGCTGCGACTTATAGTGAATCTCATGACTTATTTAGATTATTTATTAATGGAACTCTTGTTTCTGAGAATGTGCTTCAGCCTTCCGATGTGCTTGATACTGAAATTGAAACTGATTATAATTACATGTGCAGGAGTCAGTCTGGTGAGCATCTTAATGGAAGTATAGACAATGTAGCTATTTGGAATCGAGCCTTAACTCCTAATGAGATTCGTTATGTTTTTGAAAGTCCATTTGGATTCGGTAGGGATTCTCTTTATCTTAGATTAGATGACGGTATAACTAACAGCAATCCTAATAGTAGCGATACAGACAACGATGGTTTAACAGATATAGAAGAGGCCTATTATGGATTAGATGGATACCTAACAGATATAACAAATCCAGATACAGATGGTGATAATATTATGGATTATGATGAGATCTTTGAATTATATACTTCGCCAGTAAATGCAGATACAGATGGAGATAATCATACCGATTATTATTCATTCCAAGATAATAAAACTACAGGTTTTAGAGAAAATCAAACTGGTGATGCATTTCCGTTAGATTCATTGGAATGGAATGATACTGATGGAGATGGAGTAGGTGATAATTCAGATGCGTTTCCTTTAGATTTCAATGAAACACTAGATAGTGACGGAGACGGTTTAGGTGATAATTTTGAATTATACTTGGGTACAAATCCAAATAATAATGATACCGATTCAGACAACGTAAGTGATTTTTTAGATGCATTCCCTCTTGATTCCAATGAAACTAAGGATTCCGACGGTGATGGATATGGAGATAATTTGGATGTTTGCCCAACTGATTCAAGGAGTTGGAATGATACCGATCTTGATGGTTTTTGTGATAATTCAGAACCTTTCCCCTATAATCCGAATGAATGGATTGATACGGATGGAGATGGATATGGAGATAATTCGGATGCATTTCCAAATAATCCTGACAAGTCTGTATCTGATTCTGAAGTTATAGATTCAGGAGTTAATGACAATGGTGGTTTATTTGATTCAGTAATGTTAATCATTGCTTTACTAGGCTCAGCCTATTTCATTTTGAAGTATTTCTTAAAGGGTTAGAAAGTTTCTTCTACTGTCGTAGATATTTTTTCTATAAAAGTCTTACATTCTTCTAACAAATGCTCAAGTTCAATATTAGTTTTACTACAGAATTTGAGATCATTTATACTTTTGAGATTAATTCTAACATTATATGCAGCAGAGATGGCACCTGCATTTGCCATTAAAGCTCCAGACCCAACATCACTAGCCATTCCATCATCCATTATTTCTGAAATCTCTTTACAAATCTCTAGAGCTTCTTTACAATTTTTAACCGTTTCTAACGGAACTAGCGTTGCAATTTTGTATCCCTTCTGGATTTCAATATCTCTAACCTTTTTCTCTTCTTCAGTATCCTTTGCCATTCTCATGCCCTTAATTACTTGATCAAACGCACGAGTATCTTCATCAATAGCATAGATTAATCTATCTTTGACCTTTTGACCTCTTTGTGCAATATGGCTAAGAGTTTCATTTTGTTTTTCAAATCCAGGTTTACTAATGCTAAGATTAGCGACCATTGTGCTCAGTGCTACGCCTAATGCGCCAGATAAAGCAGCCACTGATCCCCCTCCAGGAGCTGCAGAATCTCTTGAGACTTCATCAATAAAGTCAAAAGTAACACGATTTGCTAATCCCCCATCTATATTTGGCATGCCCAAAACCTTGTCTTTTGGATTGAAATCAGTCACATCATTTAATCCAAGACTTTGAATGGCTACATCCATTAAATCAGGAATAGGTAATCCAGTAGATTTATGCATCTTTGAGAGATAATGTTCAGCAGCTAGCTTCATAGCATCATAAGGAATAAGTCCTACTACTTCAGATCCTGTGACTCTGATTCCCCTTTTTTCAGCTTCTTCACACACTGAATCATAAATCTCGTGAATTGAAGATATTTTGTAATTAGTAAGGTTCATGCTAATTTGTGCTCGATTATATTCAGGTATAACCCATCCGAGACCTTTAATATTTGAGAATTCACCATCTTTGTAGACTGGCTTTCCAATCAAATCATCTGGGTCTAACCCTAATGAGGTGTATCTTTCCCTTAGATCTTTACCATAATTCTTCAGATAGTATTTAGATAATTCATTGAAACTGGTTGCAACAAAATCACTATTTCCATCGGGATATTTGTTTTTTTCAAAGTAGACTACTTCTCCTTTGTAATAAAACGGTGAGATATTTCCAGTACGTTTCCATCGGCCTCTTTCTCGAATTTCATAAGCGATTTCATTAGCATAGGTTCTATCATTTGTATTTAGGTTTATGTTATAAGCAATTAAGAATTCTCTTGCCCCAACAGCTGTAGCTCCGGATTTTTTATTGAATTTAGCATTTCCATAGTCCGGTTTCCAATTGGTATCTTTAATTTTTTCTTTAAAACCCTCATATTCCCCAGCTCTGACAGTAGCTAGATTATTTCTTTCTTTATTATTGGCTGCCTTTTCGTAAAGATATACTGGAATTCCAAGTTCTTCTCCAATTCGCTTACCAGTTATTCTTGCAATTTCAATACATTCCTCCATCGTTATATTAGAAACGGGGATGAAAGGGCAAACATCTGTTGCCCCCATTCGTGGATGAGCACCTTTGTGTTTTGTCATGTCGATTATTTCAGAAGCCTTCTTAACTCCTTGAAATGCAGCTTCGGAGATAATATCTGGCGATCCTACAATCGTCACAACTGTTCGATTTGTATCGGCACCCATATCTACATCTAAAATTTCAATTCCTGGAACTGTTTTGATGGCTTGTATAATTTCATCTATTATGGCCTTATCTCTCCCCTCTGAAAAATTTGGAACACATTCTACTAATTGATTCACAATTGTTTACAAATTGGGTTGTTATACCGTTATGGATTCAAATAATGGCTTAATCTTTCAATGATAAAATCTTTTTCCATAGTTGCTAAAAAGAATCCAAGCCTAGGTCCTCTTTCCTTTCCAAGAGTGATTAGGTACATGATTTTGAAATATTCTTTTGCGGGGGTATTATTACTCTCTTGCAATTCATAGAATGAGTCATGAATTGATTCGGGATTCCAATCAATAGATTCAATTTTAGCTATAAGTTGCTTTAATTTTGCCAGTAGATGGTCATCTATCTCTAATTCGGGTGGTATTTCTTGAATTTCAAATTTAATATTATCGGGTGCTTGAGTATTTAGCCAACCTCTTATACATTCAATTCTGGACTTTAGTTGTTTACTCTCGTAAGCATTTAAATCTTGAATTACTCCCGTTCTTTTAAGAGTCTCAACGATTTCATCATATCCATTTTTTGATTGGACAAGTGTGACTAGATGTCTATATGGTAGACTTTGAGATTTATTCCTAACTTTACTATTTACCTGGCTTAGTTCAAAAGACCGAACTGAATTTTCATCTGCATCATTCAGGTAGTAATCCTGTTCAAGACGATCATATTTATCTACTGAATTGAGTAGTCCCAAACCGGGGTCAAAGTCAATATGCCTATTAGGTTGAGGTTGCATAATCAGCCATCTTATAACTTCAGGAGGTGCCATTTTTAGCATCTCTTCAGCTGAGATGGCTAACCCAGTAGACGAATGCATTGCCCCTTGTCCTTTAAGATTAATCCATTCATATACGATATGGTGTGGTTCTCGACTATCTAAAATGTCTCTAACTATGCGTTTACCAGTATCAAAACTTCCACCTTTTGTCGCGTGGTCTTTTCCAAAAGCTTCAAAAGTCACTCCTAGGGTTTTCCACTTTGAGGGCCAGTCTAATCTCCAAGGTAATTTACCTTCTCCTTTTGATAAATCATTAGTTACTTCATTACCATCTTCATTTTCAAATGTTGCATAAGGCCATTCATAACTAATTAACTTGCCATCACACAAGACTCCATTATCATTTCGGAATGTCCAAGGAAACCATTCTTTTGGCAACTGTCTTCCAGATACGTTTTCAAGAATTCCTCTTGCAGTATCACTATCTTCTATGATTGCTTTAATGCAAGAATTATATTTACCATCCTTATAATATTTGTAATTATCTATAACTTCAGGATAAACTCCAACATTTGCAAGCGCTTCAAAAAAAGGATTTAAGAAATATTGGTCATAACTGCCGTCCCCTTCAGGTGCGGGTATTTCAGCTAAGGGTTTTCCAACAAATTCGGTATATTTTTTATTGTTTAAAAAAGGATATACTTTTCTAAGCGGATCCGCATTGTCTGCAATATAAATTAATTTTGCGTTACCGCCTTTATTATTGACTGATCTAACAATGGCATCGGCAGTTAGAATTTCCCTCATACTTCCAAGATGTATAGGTCCTGATGGTGTAATGCCCGATGAAATAACATGCTCCTCACCAGATTCTAATAATTTATCTGCAACGACGTCAGCCCAATGCATTAATTTCTTACCGGTCTTGCTCTTATTAGTGCTCTTAATGGAACGTTATCAATTTCATTATCTTCTTTTTTATTAATCAAGACCATAGCTAAAACAGGCTTTCCATTGCTTTGTTTGATAAAATCGATAGCTTCTTTAGCAGTAGAACCAGTACTTAAGACATCATCAACTAAAACTATACTCTTATCTTCAAGTCCAGCATAATTGGAAGCATAATTAATTTCAGTTCCCTCACGACTTGGTCTAATCATTCCAAAATCAATTCCTAATAAATCAGAAATGATTGTTGCTAGAGGTATTCCATTATTTGTTAATCCTGCAACCATGTCTAAGTCAAATCCTTTTTCTTCTTGTTCTTCTAATATAACATCTGCCATTATTTCAGCAATTGAATGAATTCTAGAACCTGAAACACCAATAGTTCTCCAACCTACTTTTACATCTGGCGGTAGTTGTTCATCAAAATTGTCAGTAGCTTGCTTTGCCAATAGCCATTCGACAGTAGCTTGGGAAAGATGCATTTCTTGACTAATTTCGCGATTAGCCTGGCCTTTTTCTTTTAGTTCCTTGGCCTTTTTAGCCATATTCTCGATTGACATATTACTTAATCTTAGTTATTCGTATTTAAGTTTACCTCTAGTTTCAATTTTTTTGATATATCTCAAATCTTAAATACAATACTCTTGTGACGCAGACTCTATAGTATGGCATTATGGCAAGGAAAGTCCAAACGCAAGCCTACCGGTGGCCGTTTAGCTGCTCACAGAAGTAAGAAACGGTCTGAAATTGGTAATGAGTTGCAACAAGCTAAAATTGGAGAATTAACTAGAAAAGTTGCACGATCACGCGGTGGAACTCGCAAGAACAGGCTTTTGAGAACCGATATGGCTTCTGTAACAGATCCTAAATCAGGTAAAAGCTATAGTTCAAAAATCTTGGCAGTTATCGAGAATACTGCAAATCCTAATTATGTTAGGCAGAACATAATCACCAAAGGTTCAATAATTGGAACTGAAAAAGGTAATGCTAAAGTTACTTCACGGCCTGGGCAACACGGAGTTGTTAATGCAGTCCTTATGGCAGATTAATGTCAGAAGATAGACCTTTAGTAATATATCCTGAATATTTTGATTTTAATTTAAAGAGGTCACAGGGGCGTAAAGTTCCTATGAATATTTCAGTTAAGAAACCTAATATAGACGAAATTTTAGGAATAGCTAAGAACTTAGGCTCGAGTGTTTTAAAAAGTTCTAAATCATATCCGGGAAATTGGCATTCTGAGTTAGGCAGTATCAATCTTTTTTATGATGGAACTAAAGTTTCTTTACTTCATAGAATAGGAACTGAATTGAAAGTCATCCGTAAAACAGATTAATTACCAAGGCTCATTTTTTATTCCAAGTTTGTATCCAATTATGTTTACACCTCTGTGTAATACGGGCGTTGCTACCAATAGTGTAAAAAGAGGCGCATAGCCATCTAGTATCCATGATTTCAACCATTCATAATCGAATAATAGTGTTAAGAGCAAAGCCATTCCAATAAAATCAAACATATCTAGTAATGGGGATTTATCGCCTCTATTCAACCTATTTCTTCTTTTAAAAAAAGAGGCAGTCATGTCCCCAAGTAATGCACCAAAAGCCAATAGAGAAATGATAAATATTGGATTTTGACCCCAAAAATTAGAGTCATTGGTATTTGCTAGTGACTGTATAATTGAATTTCCATAGTAAAGTTGTAAATATCCGATTAATATTCCACCTAAAGTACCTCCAAGTAATCCACTCCATGTTTTACCATCTCCAAGAATTCGATTTCCGTCGCTATGTGTTTTTCCTTGATCAATAGGGAATCTTCCGCCTGTTATTACTGCAAAAGTATTTGACAGATATGCTGGCATCATAATCCATAGAACGATAAAGAATACTTCTATGAACGAGTGATCATCCAGGTTCATTAATTTCCATCCAGGATATTCTTTAAATCTTCTATAATTCTAACTGGAGTCGGATCAATTGAATTTAACTTAGCTAATTCAATAGAAACTAGATCACCCAAAAGAATCATACTAATAATTCGAGTGAGTGGGTGCTTACCTTTAGCATGTATTTCAGTAACCTCTATGCCTTTCGAATCCCATGCAATATTCTTAGTGGCATTAATACGATTCATAATAGTTCTAGATTCATTATTATCTCTTATCAATATGACTGCCATATTTTTTGGAGCGTTTGTCCACCCCACTATTTCATTATGATTCATTTCAGGAATTTCATGGTTCATTGCCAAAACTTTTGCATTCTCTTCTATTTGACATCTCCATCTGTAACCAACCGGAGTAAGTAATCCGTTAGAATAGATGCAAGGTAATTTCCCACCAATTTTTTTAGCAATTTTCTTAGCTTCTTTCACATCAAGTTCTAATTCGTAAACTTCCTTTATTTGCTCGTCTAAATTAGGCATTCCAATTTTGTATAGTAGAGGTTTCAATAGTAGAGGTAGAGCTGCTCTTGGTTGGTGTCCACTTTCTATTTTAGTAATATCTAAATTATTCTGAATTGCCAATTTCTCTAATTCACCACCAGTAGTAATAACGTCTAATTTACAACCTATTTCAATAGCCTTATTTGCCGCAGATAGAGTTTCAGCAGTATTACCCGAATAAGATATACAGATTATTTGGTCATTCCTGTTGACCCATTTAGGTAGGTCATAGTTAGTCCAAGGCACAATCTGTAATTTTCCATTTATATTAAATAATGCTGAAGCAATAAGCCCGCTAATTCCCGAACCTCCCATTCCTGAGATAATAAGGCGTCCTTCTATTTTCTTCAATTCAGCACTATGCTTTTTCTTAAACATTTGAATAAAATTTAAAGTATCCGCTTCAATTTCCATATCTATACGTTCGTTATAATCACGCAGTTAATAAGCATAAAGGCCAATCGAATTCATGAGAAGCCTTTTTATTACCCAATTTGTCTAGCTATTTGTTCTTTAGGAACATAAACAGGTGAAAATAGATGAGTAAAACAGATTTTTCCAAATCCGACAGCAAAAAAACTTTTGTGGCTTTAGCGATTGTTGCTATGTTTTTAGCAGCGATGGGCGTAGCTAATGTTGATGCAGCCCCTTCACCCATAAGTCTCACGGTTGATAATAATGGAGTTGCTAGTACTGCTACGAGTCTGAATGTGGAGGAAGGTAATTCAGTCAGTGCCACTTTAACGCTTGGTAATACTGACACCCGATATACCTCCCAGGAGGTTATTATGTATGCATCCTTGACTGATCCAGATGGAACAGCAGGCCCTATGTGGGATTTAGAGTTTCAGACTGGCGGAGGATATGCTCTTCCTGATAATACTATCCTGATTTCGAAAGGCAACCCAAGTACTAATGTTATTGTACAGATTACTTGTGGTTCGAGCTGTAGTGCTGGAGATGATGATCAGGTTATTCTAATATTTGCGAAAACGGATCCCGTGTGGAGTGGCGGCCCCAATGGAGGGCCAGGTAATTCTCAATGCAGTGGAAGTACTGACTGTCTAACAGATACGTCTTCAGGCCTCAATACGACCTCAGCGATTACACTCACCGTGTCTGCCCGTGACGGCGAGAATCATAACGTAGATTGTGAAGACGTCCACACAGGTGGCAGTATCGATGTTTATCAAGGAATTCAATATAATTGGCCATACACTTTGACTAATACAGGATGGAATGCTGACAGTTATACTTTCACGTCTACTGTAACAAGCGCTTTGGGTGCTGACGTGGATGGATGGGTGGTTTTACCTGGTTTGGCAAATCCTCAAGCCTTAGTTGGTACCGAATCAACGGGTGTTTCTGAGGTCGAATCGAGTATTAAAATAACTCCATCGCTTACTGCAAGACCTGGAACTTACAATATTGAATTATCAGCTTCTAATGTTGACGGCTCAGCAGAAAGTTGTAATTTTGATGTAATAGTCCCAGCTCCTGATTTGGAAATAAAGGAAACTGATATAGATTTCAGTCATACTTCAGCTTGGATTAATATAAGAGGTGATTCTCAAAAAGTTACAATATATGCAACCGTTAGAAATAATGGTGGGAACATTGATTCTTCAGGGGCAAGTACAAATGATGTAATGGTAAAATTCTATGCAGATTCAGCACCAGTTGGCAGTTCACAAACACTTAGTTTGAAGCATGGTGAAGAGGAAACTATTTCAGTATCTTGGAATCCGGGACGTGCAAGTACTTCTGAAGAAGTAGGTATCATAATTTCCGTCAAAGTAGATCCTACTTCTGACATAGAAGAGTCAGATGAGACAAACAATGAAGGTAATCAATTCTTTAAGGTTGTCAGAACTAAGTCTAGTACTCCTTCTTTTTACATGGGTATCTTTGCTTTAATTGGTTCAGTGGCAGTAGCAGTAATGTTATCATCTTATTACCGAAATAAAGACTTGGAAGAATAATTATATTCTGAGTCACTCGATTAAATGAAAAAAGCCTTGACAGGTCCGGATATTGGTCAATTAGTCAAGGGATGGCAGTCTTTACTCGGTTCACGCGTGGACCAATTTGGTAGACCTGAGTTAAACAAAATAGTTCTTAAGCTACGATCAAGGGAAGAGGGTACTGTAAGACTATTGATTGATTTGTCAGGTTGGGCTTACCTTACCAAGCAAACAATAAGTACAGAATCAAACCAGGGAGTTTTTGTTCAAAAAGTTCGTAAACTTATTAAGAAATCTAGAATTGAGTCAATAGAGCAAATTAATGGAGATAGAATTTTATCTATTTCATTTATCAGAAAAGAACAAAAAGTAAATTTAATTTTTGAAATGTTCCATAAAGGTAACATAATTTTGTGTACCGATAATAAAATATCGGCAGTAATGAGGAAACAGAAATTCAGACATAGATCCCTTGAATCTGGTTTATCTTATCAGTCGCCACCAAGTATTGATCCATTTGTAGTTGATTATGATACTTTCAAAGACA
>TARA_B110000438_G_scaffold259787_1_pt1 | contig 16605 bp, 17 predicted proteins | sample TARA_B110000438 | Tara Oceans TARA_B110000438 (sample SAMEA4398413) | marine metagenome | biome: Polar Biome; feature: [MES] marine water layer (ENVO:01000295) within the mesopelagic zone...; material: water (ENVO:00002006), including particulate matter (ENVO:01000060) such... | reverse complement strand
CTTTGTTGAGTGAGGGATTTTTTGTTATATCGCGCGTACAAGCAGCAAAATAAAAAATCACGTTAGACCCTTAAACCTTGAGCCAAGGTGCTTACTCATTATCTTCCGACCTTTGTTCCTCTGCGTGCTCTAGAAAAGTTACATGCGACTCCAACAGGGCCATATCTTTTTTGATTTTCGTTAGCAATACCTTAATATCAGACTCTGACTTCCCCAACCTTGCCAGATCAGGGTCCAACCGCAACCTCTCCTTTTCCTTTACTTCCTCCATATTGTTAATGATCACACCAATAAATAAATTAAAGAAAATGAAAGTCGCCAGCAAAACAAAACTCACAAAATAAAACCATCCTATAAAAGGAAAAGTTTGCGAGCTTATACACAGGTCCTGCGCTCCTGAATAGCCATAGTTCTGGCAACCATATATGGCCGTATACATTATATCGGTCCAATCCTCTAGAGTAGCCACTCGGAAAAGGCTCAAGAGTGATATGTGAAGGCTTTCGAAATGAATAGGGTCATTCTCACGGAATAAGAACGTGCCCAAACAGCCATAGATGTAGAACAGAATAAATAACAAAACACCTATATACCCTAGGGACGGGATACTTTTTAAAAGTGTATTCACGATCAACTTTAACTCTGGGATAGTTCCCACAAGCCGAACAATCCGTAAGACTCTGAGAAGCCTTAATACAATAATGGACTGCCCATCAAAAGGCAGGAAGCAGGCTCCAACTATAATAAAGTCGAACACATTCCACCCATCTTCAAAAAATCTGTGAACCCTTGGCGCAAATGAAACTAACTTGAGACAGATTTCAAAAACAAAGAGCCCCAAAATAATCCTGTCTAGTGAATGTAATATCGTTCCGTATTCAGCAGAGATTTTAGGATATGAATCCAACCCTACGATTACTCCTGACAAAAGAATTATTCCAATGAAAAAAAATTGAAACTGTCTTGACTCAGTGAAAGCCTTTAGTTGTTTTTGCATTGCAAGTCCAAAAATTTATATACACATACTAGATTGCCAAATGAAGAAATGACCCAACGTTTTTCACTTTAAAAAAATCTTTTCTTTATTTTTAATTTTAAAATCTATTTATTTTGCTTTGCAATTTTAGCCCAAGTATCTCTCAATGTTACGGCACGATTAAAAACAAGGCTATCGGGTGTAAAATCCTTTAAATCAGCGCAAAAGTAACCCATCCGTAAAAACTGGAATCGAGCACCTGGCTTCGAATCGAGTAAAGCCGGTTCAACTTTACAGTCTTGCAAAATTTCTAAAGATTCTTTATTAAGTCCAGAACTTAAGGTGAGATCTCCTTGACCATTGGCAGGGTTTTCATTAATAAAGAGGTGATTATAAATCCGCACTTCCGCTTTTTTCGCATGCTGTGCCGATACCCAGTGGAGGGTACCCTTAATCTTTCTTCCAGCCGTTGGTCCGCCTGTCTTTGAGTCTGGATCATAGGTACATTTTAATTCAGTAATATTCCCATTACGATCTTTTATCATTTCTTCACACTTAATGATGTAAGCGTGTTTGAGTCGGACTTCTTTTCCTGGTGCAAGGCGAAAAAACTTTTTTGGAGGGTCTTCCAAAAAGTCTTCCTGTTCAATATAAAGTTCTCCGGAAAATGGAATCTTTCTGGTCCCAGACTTTGGATCTTCCGGGTTGTTCTCGGCGGTAAGTTCTTCTATCTGCCCTTCAGGGTAATTTGTGATGGTTACTTTTAAGGGACGTAAAACTACCATCACTCTTTTAGCTTTTTTGTTTAGGTCTTCTCGAACGCAATGCTCTAATAACGCCATTTCAACAGTGCTATTAGCTTTTGCAACTCCGATACGCTCGCAAAAATCGCGGATCGATTCGGGCGTATATCCGCGGCGCCGCATACCTGAGATAGTAGGCATGCGCGGATCGTCCCAGCCTGTAACATGATCCTCCTTTACTAATTGTAAAAGCTTTCGTTTACTCAACAAAGTATAACCAAGATTAAGCCGAGCAAATTCTATCTGCTGTGGGTGATAAATTTCCAAATTTTTGATGATCCAATCATAAAGTGGTCGATGATCTTCAAACTCTAGCGTGCAAATGGAGTGCGTAATTTTCTCAATTGAATCCGACTGACCATGTGCAAAGTCGTACATTGGATAAATACACCACTTATCTCCCATCCGGTGATGGCGTGCTCTTAGAATTCGGTAAAGGACAGGGTCTCGCATATTGAGATTGCCTGAAGTCATATCAATTTTTGCCCGCAGAACTTTAGCACCATCAGAGAACTCACCATTTTTCATTCTTGCAAATAAATTTATATTTTCTTCGACAGAGCGGTTTCGGAACGGACTGTTCTTCCCAGACTGAGTCGGTGTGCCTCGGTACTCCCTTATCTCATCTGCGTTCAAGTCATCTACATACGCCAACTCTTTTTTAATTAGACATACTGCCCAATCATATAATTGATCAAAATATTCAGAGGTATAACGTATTTCTCCAGCCCAACTAAAACCTAGCCATTTGATGTCTTCTATAATGGATTGAACATAAAGATCTTCCTCTTTGCTAGGATTAGTATCATCAAAGCGTAGATTGCATGTTCCTTCAAATTCATTAGCAAGTCCAAAGTTGAGACAAATGGATTTGGCATGGCCAATATGGAGAAAACCGTTTGGTTCGGGCGGGAAACGAGTACAAATATGCCCCTTCTGCTTATTTGTTGCTATACCGTCTTTAACAATCTCTCGAATGAAATTGGAAGTGGTCGGGTCGGAGTCGTTTTCTTTATTCATCAAGGTCTTTTCTAGGTTTATCGGTTCAAAGGTAGGGGCATTCTATCACAACCCAAAAAATACAATACTATGCTTCGCTTGCAAGCTCTGATATGTCTTTGACTTTTACTCTATCTTGAAGATTTTTGGCCTTAAGAGCATCTTCAAGCATAAGAACACAGAACGGGCAGGATACAGCGATGGTATCTGGGTTAGATTCCATAAGCTGGTCAATACGCTGGTGACTCATTCGCGCACCAGTTTTTTCTTCCAGTAAAAACCTTCCTCCACCTGCCCCACAACAAGTACCTCGTTCTCTACTGGCATCAACTTCGAGCACTTCCTCAGCTTCAGAACTGTGGGCTACTATTTTACGCGGCTCATCATATATTTTATTATGGCGCCCAAGATAGCAAGAATCGTGGTACACCACCCTACCCGATTCCTTTCCTTTACCAATACTGTTGCCTTCCTTTATCAGGTGCTCTAGCAATTCAGAGTGGTGTATAACCTCGAGCTCAACACCAAATTCAGAGTACTCATTTTTAAGCGAATTAAAACAATGTGGGCAATGTGTAACAATTTTTATTATAGATTTTTCTTTAAACAGCTCAGCATTTTTTGAAGCAAGAAGGTCAAAAAGGTATTCATTACCTGCACGTCGAGCCGGATCACCAGTGCAGCCTTCATCGTTCCCAAGAATAGAGAAATCAACCCCAGCAGATTTTAAAGAATGAACAACTGCTTTGGCAATTTTTTTTCCTCTTTCATCAAATGACCCATTGCAACCTACAAAATAGAGGTATTCTGTCGGATTGTATTTATCCCATATTTTGATATCCAGATCTTTCGCCCAGTCAGAGCGGGTATTACTCCCAAACCCCCATGGATTTGATTGAGCCTCTAATGATTTGAAAGCATTGACAAACTCATTAGGGTAGCGATTTTCCGTAAGTACAAGTCCACGTCTCAAATCAACCACCTTATTAACGTATTCGATCATGACCGGACATTCCTCTTCACAAGCACCGCAAGTAGTACACGACCACAAGGTTTCATCATTGATCACCCCCCCTAGTAAAACAGGGACAGTAGTTTGTTCTAAATTGTCACCAAGCAAATAGGGAGTTTGACGGTTGAGGTGCTCGCGTAAATCAACTGTCAACTGTTTTGGTGAAAGCGGTTTACCGCTCGCCAGAGCGGGGCAAACAACATCGCACCGTCCGCACTCAGTGCAACTGTGAAAATCAAGAAGTTTTTTCCATGAAAACTCATCTATTTTTGTAACACCAAAGTTTTCCTGTTCTTCATTCTCAAAATCAATACGATGAAGTCCATTGCCTTTTTCTGGAATTCGCGAAAAAAATACATTTGGAATCGAAGTGATGATATGCAGATGTTTAGAGTTGGGGAGCAACGTCAAAAAACATAAAACACAAACGATATGAGTCCAGTAGGCTAGGTTATGAATATGCACCACAGCATCAGAACCCAAAATCTGCAATATGGGGGCAATGGATCTGCCCACTAAAATTCCGCCAAGAGATACATGCGGGTTTCTTGCCTGCCATCCCGCATCAAAGAGAGCATCACTAACCATTATCAAAAGAATTAGTAGAAGAATAACAATACCTTCCAATGATAAGGTAAGTCTTTCAGGTTTTACGACCAACCTCCTATATAAAGCATAGGTCACAGCCAAACTCACTAGCACAACAAAAGAATCTTTTATCAAAAGGTAAGGGGTTACAATTTCATCCACACTAAAATTCATCGTGGGAAATAACCCGATAAAAAAAAACCACAGTGCTCTAACGAGTAATACTAGAAACCCCCAGAAAATTAATGCATGCATCCAACCTGATCTATTTTCCTTCAGAATTTTTGTTTGAAAAATAGCAATTCGTACTGTGTTCCATAATCTAGTCAGGGGTTCATTAAACCTAGCCTCACAGCCAACCTGCACTAAGACTCTAAGTTTAGGCCATAAAAGTAAAAAAAAACGTGTGACCGCCAGAGCTATAAGAAAACCTATAACAAAAGGCTGCAAGTCCTGAGAAACCCAATCAAATGCACGATTTTGGGAAATATTCATCTGAGATATATTACCTTCGGCAATTAGTAATTACATACTTCATAGGGATTAGAAACCTAAAGACCCAATCATAATACCCAAAGAAATAACCAGAAACTAGCCCTTTGATTTCTCTAGAATTACTGTCAAAACCACCACTTTTTATGCTATGCTGCTACTAGCGTTTTAGAGACTACCAGTGCTGTAGCCTCTAAATTGAAAAAAGTTTTTGAGAGACATTTTTTTCGCTAAGATACTAAATAAACTGGGAGGCATTGCATCCAAGTGGTATTTTGTTGTCGTGCAATAAAATTTATTTTTCTTTCAGGTACTTTTAGTAGTGCCTTAATACTATTTCCTATCAACGTAAATGCAATCCCAGTGGGAGATGCTTACGACATAGGTCAAGCTGAGTTTCAGGTTTCCTCTGGGTTTAATCCTAGAAACGAAGTCACTCCTTTCTTAGACCCATCTTTACAACCAGGGTCAAACAATAATATAAATGAAGAACACCCCATTCCTGATTATATAAAAAAGATTTCTAAGGACCAGGTTTTTCCAACCCACTACCAACAATTACTTGAAATAAACCCTGTAGATCGGATACAAAGTAAAGTTTTTGATGAGGAAGCCTTTCGTTCTGTGAAGAAAATCCGTGTTTTAGATTTTGAGAATAAGACTATGGGTATTTTCAAGGATGATGAAGCCGGGCATGTTTTAGCAAAACAGGTTTCGGGAGAACTACAGTCAATGAAAAACTATTCTATTATTCCGCCTCTTATTATAAATGAAGATGCACAAATCAGAATAGTCGCGCAAGTTCCCTTTAATAAAGGTCGTCAATTTGAATCATCTCCTGTTGATAACAAACCAATTATCCCCACTCTACCTGATTCAAATGACAAGGTAGATGCAGTGATGATTGGGGCGGTCACTAAATATATAAACTCATACCAAGATCGAAACGGAAAAATAAAAAGAAGTCTTTCCAGTAAGATTGAGTTTGGATCATTTCTGGTCAGCACACGTACAGGAGATGTGCTTTGGGGAGCCCGTTTTATTGGATCGCAACCAACAGGAACTCTAAAGTTAGGCACAAAATGGCTCAACAAGAAACAATTTTCAAAAAGAGCAATGACAGAGGTATTAAAATCGTTTCGTCAAAACGACAACGCTTTTAAATAAAAAAAATTTACACAACAAAACCATACCAAGGCCGATCCAAATGAATCGCCGAAATACAACTCGATGCTAAAAGAAGAGCAGACCTTAAAAAAAAATAAGCTTTGGAAAAATTTATTTCTTCTAAACCTATGCATAAGTTTATTACTAATCGGTATTTACTGGGTTCCTGTTAAAATGGTTCAACTAGAAAATTTTGTAGACTCACCCAGCGTGAACCTTCCCAAAGAAGGTGTCGTACCGATTAGCAACACCCCTGTAGATCAACCTCCAAAAGGTTCTACACCATCAAACCTTCTGGAAACCAAGTTAACAGTAATAAATGCATCATCCGAAAATAACTGGGTATACTTCGATTTTTCTAGAGGGAAGGTTGTTAAAATTCATGACAAAACATCTCTCGAATGGGATTTAGCATTTCGCAGAAGTAAAGTGATCTCCAATGGAGGCGCTACCAATAAATTTGGCAAGGCGGGATTGATCAATCTAGGTTCTTCGCACTTTGATCAAGTCGTAGATGTGCCATTGGACAATTACACTCCAGATATGTCCACACGAACAGAAACAGAAAACCCCATTCTTTTAAAATGGTATTCGTACAACTATCTGACTCATAAACTTTCAGCTAAGTCTAATACTTACGCTATGAAAACAGCGGACAGTAAATATGTGAAAGTTAAATTTCTTGATTTTTACTGCTCCAATAAGGAAACGGGGTGCATCAAGATGCAGTATGTCTACCAGAATAATGGTTCGAATCAATTCAGCAAACCCTCTTCTGGCTAACATCTCCACCACCATATACTTTTTCCTCGTTTACAAAACAAACTGGGTATGTTCAAGGAGCGATGAAGATGTTATTTTGTTCTACACAATTTTAGATAATTTTATTTTGATTTTGGTGCAAGTTGATTTTTATTATCGGAGGAAGCTATGGCAACATTAAAGGGAATACTTTTTAGTAAATACGTAGACAAGGGTCTTAATTCCTTATTGGAAGAGTTGCAAAAAAAATATGGCGAAAAAAAAGGTAGGCGATTTAACTATAATAATATTACCTATGAGGTTAGCCGCAGCAGTCTGGTTGATGAGAACATACAATTTGAGATAAGTTCCAAGATTCCTCAGGATGAACTCAAAGATCGTAAAGATATGAAGGGCTATTTCAATGAAATAAAAAAACTAGCGACCAAGTTTAATAAAAAACCTATCGCCGTAGAAATGGAAAATATAATTATAGATACAAAAAAAAATACTGAAAAAAAGAGAGATTACGTAAAGCTCCTTTACAGCTATCCATTGGATGAGCTTTACAGTGAAAAAGAAATTTTAAAAAAAACCAAAGGGATGAAACACCAAGCCCAAGGAGAAATACTCTCTTCAGAGGCAAGTGGTGCCTTGACACAGCAAGGTAATTTAGCGCTTCAGTTAGTAAAAGAATCCATCCAAAGTTTGGCTCGCCAAAATATTGAGGCCCTGCTTGATGCAAATAATAAGATAAAAGCATAAACAGTGGGTTAAATACTTATGCATCGATTAGCTTATTACCTAGGAAGAGCATTACAATTATTGGGACTAGCTACCATTACCTCAGTAGTTTTACTTTTTTTTGGCCGTTGGAAAATGGAGCCTCTTCTCTATTTATCCATATTAGGAATCGCTGAGTTTTATGGTGGAACTTGGCTCCTTGAAAGAAAAAAATCATAATGACGAGACAAAATAAAATTTTGAGGAAACTTTATACACCAAAGTTATTCAATGTTTTTCATCTCCTATAAGGCATGCAAAAATTACTAGAGCAGCCTGGCTTTTTAGCTCCTTCCGGCACTTTCGGAGCCGATCTTAGTTATCTATTAGCAGTACTGTTTACGGTAATGTTTCTTTTCGCCTGGGGGTTGGCAAAAAAAGGACTGGGCACTCAACACCATAAATTAATTTTTGTATCCATGGTATCAATGCTGGTTTACTTTATTGGCTATTACTATGCTCGACAGTTGGGTGTATTGTCTTTTGAAGGGAAAGAGGGTTTTGGTGGTCCACAGAATATATACGATAACGTATTCGTACCCACTCTAACCACGCATCTCATTCTAGTATGTCTGGGGCTTATTTTTTCTATATATATGATTTTTCAAGGATTTCGTGCGTGCGAAAAAATCGATGGCAACTATATTCTCCAGAGTAAAGAATTAAAAGCAAATCCGAAAATTTTCAAATCGACCATGATAACCCTCGTATTACTTTGGGCAGGGAATCAATCGGTCCTCACATTCATCCGACACAAATCCTTTGCTGCGAGTCTAGCCTGGGCAATCATTTTCGGTGTTATAGCCCTCACAATCTATCTAGAAAAATATATTGAAAAATCCCTGCCTGATGGAGCTCAGCGTCACAGAATACTGGGGCGAGTGACTATGGTAATTTTCGCCTTAATTTTGGTAACGAGTACCTTAGTTTACCTTATGCTATACGTCATTTATCCGAAAATATAGTTATTAGAAGCCTTATGTAAGAAGGATGTGGGATTAACAATCCTTAAAAAGAAGGTTACAAAATAGATTGCACTATTTCATAATCAGGGGTTTCCTCTTGACACTTTTTAAAACCCTGTGGTAAAGTTTGCGGATTAAATGATCTCGAAATACATGAGTAGTAGGTAAAGAGCTGTGAGTCCATTTACTCCGAGACCTATGTAGACAATGTTATCGAAAATTTTTCCATTTTTGCTCGGCATGTATTTTCCTCATGTTGAGAGAATTAAATTTATGGTAAGCTAACACCCATAATTTATAACTGTCAAGGGTAAATTGTTTTAATATTCAACACTTTTTTTAGGGGCGTTTGCAATGGACTTAGAAAAACTTAAAGAAAAATCGGGCCCGTGGATCTATATGGGAACTGTTGTATTTTGTTTGTGGTTCTTTTACTGGTTTGCTTCCGTTTGGCGATAAACGATAATAACTTGAATAAAATTTGGTTAGGTAAATATTAAAAGGGGGTAATTGTGGAGTTTGAACAAAAAAAATTCATAACCGGAAAATCAATTACGTGGTTCATCATTGCGTTTATCGCGATGTTTTTCTATTACTTCTTCATTAACTGGGGTCTAATGGAGGTTCAAGGTTTGGATTTTTTCTACCTTTGGTCCTCAGGAGCAGGCCCAGCAGCTAGTCACTGATTCTAGAAAAAATAGTGTTAATAAAAATGGCGAGCTCTTTCGAGCTTGCCATTTTTTTTTGATATCAGTAATATTTCTACTCACTTATAAACAATCATGAACGGAAAAGCGGCCTCTAGGATTTACCTCATAAGGCATGGTGAAACAGCAAACGCTGAAGAAGTTTGCTTTAATGGACATTTTGATGTTGATCTCTCAGATGAAGGCGAAAAGCAAAGCATCCTTATTGCCAAAGCTTTAAAAAACCTCCCTATCAAAGCTGTTTACAGTAGCGACTTGAAAAGAACCCAGATTGGTGCCAAGTTTGTAGCAGATGAATTAAACCTTACGCACATCCCATACAAAGAATTACGTGAATTGGCGTTTGGTGACTGGGAAGGGTTGAGCATAAGTGAAGTTAATCTTAAGTATCCTGGCAAACTGAAAGAAAGGCTTCAGAACATAGAACTTTTCCAGGTTGAGGGAGGAGAATCATTTTTTCAACTCAAAGATAGGGTTATCCCTAAATTCAAGAGTATTTTAGCTAACCACCCTTCCGATAGCATCGTTATACTTTGCCATGGAGGTGTTATCCGCACTATTTTGGCTTATATATTAGAAATTTCTGTAAAAAATCTTTTCCGCATTAACCAACCTTATGCCTCAGTTAATATCATTCAGTATTACGAGGTAGGAGATCCAGTCGTTGATTTGATGGGAGGAAGCCATTGTAATATTGGTCTCTCTAGTTCATCTGATAAAAAAATTTCTATCCAATAAAAAGGTTTTTTATGAGTTGGCTTATTCGCATTCACAATGCAGATGTTTTTTTAAATGGTAAACAAGTCCTAAACTCTATCGACTGGACTATGAGAAAAAAAGAAAATTGGGCGGTCGTGGGAGTTAATGGCGCAGGTAAAACATCATTCATGAAACTCATTTTTGGCGAGTTAATACCAATAGATGGTGGCGAAGTTCGTTGGTTTGATAATGAAAAACACGAACCACTTATTGATGCTAGAAAACGCATTGGTTTTGTATCAGCAGATCTCCAAGAAAACTATGTACCATCCACGCTTTGTAAAAATGTAGTCTTATCCGGGTTTTTTTCTTCAATCGGGCTATATAAAAAAGCTACTCCTAAGCAAATAGAAATAGCTGCCTATTGGATGGAGTTCTTGGAAATACAAAATTTAAGCAATGAACCGATTGGAAAAATATCCTATGGAGAAGCACGAAGAATTCTTCTAGCAAGAGCTTTGGTCAACCTCCCCGACTTGTTAATTTTAGATGAGCCCTGTTCAGGGCTAGACATCCCAACAAAAGAGCTGTTTTTGCACACCCTCGAGAAGCTTGCTAAAACGAAAACTCAACTAATATATGTCACCCACCATATTGACGAAATTCTTCCTCTGACAACTCATGTTCTATTTCTCAAGAATGGGACTATTTTTTCTAAAGGAACTAAAAGTAAAATGCTTACGGGACAACAACTATCGAGGGCTTTCGATTGCCATTTAGAATTAAAAAAAACGTCCGGACGCTTTTGGATTACAGGAAGTCGGCTAAGCAAATCAAGAAATCCTATAAATCGTCCAAACTAATAACCAGTCAACACTTGTCCAAATCTAAGACAATACTGTACAATTTATATATACATATTTTTTTTAAGATCACTTGGACAGATAATGAGTCAAAATAAAATTTTTTTTCTCGTAACAACTATATGGTTTTTTTTACTTATCGTTACTCCTTCTACCTGGTCTCAAGAAAAAGCCGAAGATTGGTTTTTAAAAGGTAATACGCTAAGTCGCCAAGGTCGCTTTGAAGAAGCAGTTGTTGCTTACAAAAAATCGATTGAACGTAACCCAAGTGCAACGGTCTCGCATTTTAATCTCGCACTAGCATATAAAAACCTAAACAAGCAAAAAGAAGCTGCAATAGCTTTTGAGAAAACCGTCGAGCTAGAACCTGGAAATCTAGATGCCCGCTATAGTTTGGGGAGTGTATATAACCACCTTGAACGATGGGAAGACGCTATTGCTCAATTAAATATGGTTGTCCATCGACGACAAGATGATGCTGAAGCGCATGGAAATCTGGGATGGGCCTACTATAATTATGATAAGGGACCACAGTTCAAGTATCTGGTAATTATAAATCTAAGAAAAGCCATTGATTTATTTGAATCAAAAAACCAGAATAAAGCTGCCAATTCAACGAGAAAAGTTTTAGAAGATGCTATGAACAAGTTTAATTTTAATAGAAAAAATTAAGCTCTCTTCACACTACTCTGACTTAAAAAATTCTTTAAAAACTTGTATAAGGTATTCTTGATCTTCAGAACCAGCCATTTCCCGAATTGAATGCATTGATAACATAGGGCTCCCAATATCTACCGTGCGAATACCGAGGTTGGTAGCCGTAACTGGCCCAATCGTACTACCACATCGCATGTCCGACCTAACAGAAAACTTCTGTACAGGAACTTTGGACCTTCTACATAATTGTTCGAACTGTGAAGAAGTCACACCTTCAGTAGCATATTTTTGTCCGGAATGACTTTTGATCACTGGGCCAGCATTTATCATCGGCATGTGATTACCATCATGCATTTCTGCATAGTTAGGATGAACTGCATGTGCCATATCTGCAGATATAAATAATGACCTTGCAATCCCCCTCATCAATGCCTCTCTTGATTGTTTTTTGGCTGTAGATATTCTTTCTAAAATATCCTTTAGAAAAGGGGAACTCCCACCTTGGGCTGTGTCACTACCTATTTCTTCATTGTCATAAAATACTAAAACATGTGTAGCTACATTTTTTTTAGGTGATTCTAGTAAAGCGGCCATGGCAGCATGACAGGAAGCAAGGTTATCTAATCGGGAAGCAAACAAAAACTCACTATTTGCCCCTGCAAGTGTTCCCTTTTGCAAATCATATAATTGCATTTCTAAACCAAGAATATCTGCCGGTTTACATCTCAACTCTTCAGATACTAAATCCGTCAACAGTGTTTTAGATTTTGTTTTTTCATCAATTAAAGCCAAAATCGGAGGAAGATGATTTTGTGGATTCAGTACCAATCCTTTTTCATTCACTGACCTATTTAAATGAATTGCAAGTTGAGGAATGCGTAATAAAGGACGATCAAAAGTAATTAGTCTCGACACACAACCGTAATCTACAAGAGTTGCCTGATTATTTGTTCGAGAATACCGTTTCGACACCTTTCTGGTAGGCAGTTCTTTTAATATTACTCTTCCTGCCAATGACAAATCTCTATCTGTCCAGGTTGATAATAATGCTCCTCCATAAACCTCAACGCCTAGTTGGATATAACCATTTTTAAGATATACAGGATTAGGTTTCAAACGAAGATTAGGACTATCTGTATGTGCACCAATAATTTTAAAACCAGATTCTTCTGGAGCTTTTAAGCCAACAGCAAACACCACTAAAGATGACCCATTACGTGTCACATAATATTTTCCACCTGGGGATAAGTTCCATTTATCCTGCTCATATAATTCAACATACCCTGCACTTTTAAGTTGGTCTTCAAAAGATTGGACCACATGGAAAGGTGTTGGGGATTTATTGATGAGCTCGATTAAAGATTTACTTCTATCTAGATATTTTTTTTTATTTATTTTCATTCTTTTAAAATTTTAAAAAATTAAAAAAATAGTCATAGCATATCTTAGATTTTTTAACGAATGGCATGAAAACTAAAGTACCTTTACAAATTGAACCACTAAAAATTAAATCTAAAATTGAACTCTACGATAATTTATTTTAGTATTGTTGAATATTGATAGTCTAGTCAAACTCTTAAATCAATGAGATCAATTATGGGAACACTTATAAAGGCTGATTTTCGAACCAAACTACCATTAAAGCTTTCTCAGTACAGGTTAAAGGACAAGACTCCTGAGTATCAGAATGAAATTTTCTCTGAGTTATTCTCTAAGTTTCCACAGTTCAAAGCGCACGTAGCAGCCTATGTGGAAAGAAACTATTGTGGTGTTGTGATCAACGATGAGGACCACAGTAACCCTGTCACATTGATTGAACTGCTAAGCCCCGACGAGCTAAGAATGTTAAATAGTTGGATCACCAACCGAAGCAGACCGAGATTCACTCGACAAGAATAGAGTGAAAAAATAAATTATTTAACTGCCACCCCAATATCTAGAATTTTGGCACTTTGTAGCATACCCATAATCTTAATGACATGACCATAGGGCAAGTTCTTATCTGCTCTTATAACAGCCGCATTATTTTTACTTAGCCGCATTTCAGAAAGAGCTAATTCAAATTCTTCGAGGGTTACTTTTTTCCCATTTAAAAAAATATTTTTATCTACTGTTAACTCGATCTTAACCGGCTCCTCACTCTCACTTGGTAATGATGATGTTGATGAAGGTAGAGAGATATCCATCTGCCTCTTAAAATCTACAAACACTGTAGACACCATGAAAAAGATAAGTAAGAGAAACACCACATCAACAAGCGGCGTCAAGTCCAACGAAAAGTTTTCTTCTTGTTCACTTCGAAAACGCATTGAATCTAACCATTCAAGAGTATTTTAAATTGTTCTATTCTTCTCTCTTTATCTTCTTGACTTACCTTGCTTTTCCTTCTCTTTTTTCTCACGCATGGCCAAGAATGAAAGTTCCTCTATAAGCTGAAATGAAATTTCTTCCATTTCAAAAACATAACGATCAATTTTTGCTCGAAAATAATGATATAGAACCAAGGCTGGAATACCCACTACCATTCCTGCTGCTGTTGTAATCAAAGCCTCTGAAATACCACTGGCAACCAAACCTGGGTTCCCTGTTCCACTTTGTGAAATGACATTAAAAGCCTTAATCATTCCAAACACAGTACCCAATAATCCCATCATAGGGGTGATATTTGCGATAGCACCTAACGTGCGCAAATTGGAGTTAAGTAAAGAGGCCTCATGCTGACCTGCGCCCTCAATAGCCCGCTCGATTTCATCAACCTTCCCTCCAAACCTCAATAATCCAGTTTTGAGAATACGAGATAACGAAGTGTCATGGGCAGCGCATAACTGTAATCCCAACTGGATATCATCCCAGTTCCAATGAGACCGGAATCTATCAAGAAAAGTAGCATCAATAATATTCTTTCGTCGTAAATTGTAAGCTCGTTCTAGCCCAATTCCAACCACAAGAATAGAGCAGAAAATGATTGGGTACATCATTCCCCCTCCTTTTTCAACAAAAGAAAGAATCCCTAAGCTCGGACTAGGGTTGACTACTTCTGCGGCAAATAAATCAGAAGAAAAACCAACCACTAAAATTACTAGTAAGATTTTAAATTTTACTTTTGAAGTTAAATTCATAACTTATGAAATTTCTTAAGTTTTAATGGCCTGCATTTTCAATGACCTCATCTTGCAACTAATCAGTGTTTATAGCATGGTTAAAATATTCATAGCAAGGCTGAGACAAAAAACATCCACTTCAAAAGACTTTGGTGTATATTGTGAAATACTTAATTGTTCTGATTATTATATAAACTTTCACAATCTATTATAAGTTTTTTACAATGTGCTTTCGTCCACTTATCACCATAATAATTATTACCAGTCTTTCAACAATTTTTTCTTGCTCATTTCTTGAAAACGAAATATTACCCGATTCTCCTAAAGAATTACTTAAAGAGGGAATTAAAGCGCTTAAATTAGACCAAACCCTTCGAGGAAGAGAACTCTTGTTACAACTCATTGAAGATTTTCCGGACAGTAAAGCACGAACTCATGCGCTATTGCTTCTAGCTAGGTCCTATTATTCTTATGAAGAATATGAAGAAGCAAAGGTTAAATTCCAAAAATTTATCCAATTATACCCTAGACATAAAAATATTGATCGCGCTTATTTTTTTAAAGCCATGTCAGACTTCAAAAGGGTTGACCTTGCCAAAAGGGATCAGACTTCTACAAAAGAGGCCCGCAAAGGATTCCAAGATTTAATTGACCAGTTTCCAAAAAGTCAATACGTAGAGCAAGCTAAACAAAAAAAAGATGTGTGTGACTTCCAATTAGCAAAACATGTTCTTGAGGTCGGTAAATTCTACTTCCGCACAGGGGCTTATCTTTCAGCTATTTCCAGATTTAAAAGTCTTATGACTGACCATCCAAAACAAAAATTTTTTGATGAGGCTGCGTTTCTTTTAGCAGAATCGCATTATCATGAACAAAGTTTGAAAGAGGCCTTTTTACTTTATAAAAATTTTTTAAGTGACTATCCTAGAAGTCCGTTCTCACTTGAAGCAAAAAAAAGGCTTATAGCTTTACGTAAAAAAAATTAAAAATGCTACTAAATTTTAAAACTAATTGCAAAAAAACTACTAAAAACATATTCAACACAATGCACATCTTAATCTAGTAAGAAATTAGATACTATATCCTTTTACTAGCAAGTAATATCAGAGCGATTAATCTCTAAAATTAGCAGGTTGTTGATCGATCTTCCAGAACGGTAAAATATATTTCAAGAATGCCTTTTAGTTTTAATGAAGAATCAAAAATATTAGATTCGATAGGTGTGCCCCTCGAATGAATCCACCAAATTATAAAACGAGCTAACGTAAAATTAAAAAATAATCTAAATCCAACGTTTCACTTTAACTGTTGAATTAACAACTTAAACTAATTCTAAGAAAATATTTTTAAATGTTAATAATTTTTTCTACATGGGTCTTTGCTTACGCTCTTGGTTCTATACCGTTTGGAGTTTTGTTTGCCCGCACTCAAAATATTGATCTACGTGCACACGGTAGTAAAAATATTGGTGCCACCAACGTCGCTAGATTAATAGGTAAAAAAGCCGGAGCTTTAACCCTTTTAGGAGATACGTTTAAAGGATGGCTGGGAGTAGCTATTGTATCATTGGTCTCAAACGACCCCTTTACGGTTGCTGGGGCAGGCATTATGGTTTTTCTTGGCCACCTCTTTTCATTTTTTTTGAAATTTAAAGGCGGAAGAGGTGTTGCTACAGGACTAGGTGTCCATTTGTATATAATGCCGACACAAACATTGGGAGCTGTAGCAGTATTTTTTTTCACCTTGTTGGTTTCAAAATATATTTCTCTTAGTTCGATTATCGCATCAATAGCTTTACCAATATTTGGTATTTTTTTTGACACACCAATCTTTTATAAATACATGTCTTTGGTGATTGCTATACTAATAGTGAGCAAACACTATGAAAATATTTGCCGCATTGCCACCGGAACAGAACCACATTTTCTCAAAAAATAGAATTTGACAAACCTGTTAAGGAAAATATAATAAGTTACCCTTGGAACTCTTAATTAATTAGACAATTGCGGGAGTAACTCAGTGGTAGAGTGCAACCTTGCCAAGGTTGAAGTC
>TARA_B110000438_G_scaffold167572_1_pt1 | contig 16608 bp, 15 predicted proteins | sample TARA_B110000438 | Tara Oceans TARA_B110000438 (sample SAMEA4398413) | marine metagenome | biome: Polar Biome; feature: [MES] marine water layer (ENVO:01000295) within the mesopelagic zone...; material: water (ENVO:00002006), including particulate matter (ENVO:01000060) such... | reverse complement strand
AGATAGAATTTCTATGCCTGATTTTGATATAGATTTTTGTGAAGAAAAACGTGATTTAGTTTTTGGTTATCTTAAAAAAAAATATGGAAATAGTGTTGCCCATATAATCACATTTGGTAAATTAAAAGCGAGAATGGCTATAAGAGACATAGGAAGGGTTCTTGGTCTCCCTTATGGATATGTTGATAAAATTTCTAAAATGATACCATTCGATCCATCAAGACCAGTTGGTTTAGCAGAAAGTATTTCAAACGAACCAAGGATTCAGAAATTAATTCATGACGACCCTAAAATCAAAAAATTAGTTGATTTGTCTTTGAAATTAGAGGGATTAAATAGAAATGTTGCAACCCATGCGGCAGGTGTTGTTATTGCTGAAAAAAATCTTTCAGAAACAGTTCCTCTTTATAAAGATGCATCATCTAATTTATTACTGCCATCAACTCAATTTGATATGTATTCTGCTGAAAATGCGGGTTTAATTAAATTTGATTTTCTTGGTCTAAGAACATTGACCGTAATTAGTAATGCAGAAAAATTAATTAATAAAAATAAAATAAATTTAGATATATCAAAAATTAACTACGAGGATCAAAAAGTTTTTGATTTATTAAGTAGCGGGTATACCGTTGGCCTATTCCAATTAGAAAGTGCAGGCATGAGAGAAGCTTTAATACAAATGAAACCAAACAGACTTGAAGATATAATTGCGCTCGTAGCTCTATATAGACCGGGCCCAATGAGCAACATACCGATTTATAATGATTGTAAACATAATAGATCTGAACCCGACTATCTTCACCCTTTATTAGAAACAATATTAAAACCTACCTATGGTGTAATAATTTATCAAGAACAAGTAATGCAAATAGCTCAAACATTATCTGGTTTTACAGCAGGAGAAGCTGATATTTTAAGAAGAGCAATGGGTAAAAAAAAGAGAATAGAATTAGAAAAACAAAAAACTAGATTTATAGATGGTGCTGTAAAAAATGGAATTAAACAAGAAGTAGCAGCAAGTATCTTTTTAAAAATTGAACCATTTGCTGAATATGGATTTAATAAAAGTCACGCCGCAGCTTATGCTGTTATTGCTTATCAAACTGCTTTTTTAAAAACATACTATCCTGGTGAATTTTTTGCAGCCTCCATGTCATCTGAATTAAATAATCAAAGTAAATTAAGTGAATTTTATGAAGAATTAAAAAGATTAAAAATTAATATTATAAGACCATGTATAAATAGTTCTTTTGCAGAATTTAAATCACTAAAAGATAAATTTTTATATGCTCTTGGCGCAATAAAGAGTGTTGGTTTTGAAGCTGTTAATCAAATAATAAAAGAAAGAGAGAAAAATGGAAAATTTATTTCTTTGATGAATTTTGTCAACCGTGTTGATCCTAAAAATATTAATAAATTACAATTAGAAGGATTGGTAAAAGCTGGTGCTTTTGATAATTTAAATAATAATAGAAAAAGCCTCTATGATTCTATACCAAATATAATTCTATCTGCAAAATCAATATTTGATAATAAGGTAAATAATCAAATTGATTTATTTGAAGATGAAGAAAAAAATAAAGAATTTCCCTTAATTAAAACAGATGACTGGCTGTTTGAAGAAAGATTAAAAAAAGAATTTGAAGCTTTAGGTTTTTTTATTTCAGATCATCCAATTAAAGATTACAAACATATATTTGAAATATATAAAGTTAAAAACTTTAATGATTTTATTTTATCATCACTTAATGAAGTAAATTTAGCTGCAACTATCCTAAAAATTCAAGAAAAAAAAACACAAAAAGGAAATTCATACGCAATTATGAAATTAAGTGATTTAGGTGGAATTTATGAGTTATTTATTTTTTCTGATGTATTGGAACAAAATCGAGAAATTCTTATAGAGGGAAATTCATTACTTGTTACTGTACTTAGAGACAAGTCCAATGATGAAAATAGATTTAGAAGAATTAATGTGAGAAAATTAACTAATTTAAATACACTTTCATTGCAGAGTTTTGAAAATTTGACATTAGAAATTTCTAATACAAATTATCTAGACAAACTATCCAATTTAATAAGCATAAAAGGTGATACAAAGGTTAAAATTGCAGTTAATATAGAAAACAAAAAATTGATATTTGAATTGGAAAATAAACGGAAAATTGATAAAGAAACACTCAAAACTATTCAAAAAGAGCCATATTTAAAAAGGATTAGCTACTAAAAATAGCTTGTATTTTAGAAAATAAAAATGTAAAAAACATTTTTTAATTAATTACGCACACAATTACTGGTTATAATAACCTCCGGTCCTTTAGTGGAAATAATTGTGGTGGAATAACCGGGAAAAAATATGAATATACCAAATCTAACACTACAACAATTACTAGAAGCAGGAGTACATCTTGGTCACAAGACTTTAAGGTGGAATCCAAAAATGAAAAAGTATATTTTTGGGAAAAAAAACTCAATTCACATTATTGATTTAACACAAACCATAGAGTTAATAAATGTAGCTTTAAAAAAAGTTTTTGAAACAGTTAAGGGAGGAGGAAAAATTTTATTTGTTTCTACAAAAAAACAAGCAGCAGAATCAATTTCTGAATTAGCTAAAGAAACATCACAATATTATGTAAATTATAGATGGCTAGGTGGTATGCTTACTAACTGGGGAACGATTTCTGGGTCTATAAAAAAATTAGATAAAATAAATATAAATTTAGTTTCTGAAAATAGAGGATTTACAAAAAAAGAACTTCTTAAAATGAGTCTATTAAGAGATAAACTTGATAGATCATTGGGTGGTATAGCAAAAATGAAAAGAATTCCTGATTTGATATTCATTATAGACACAAATTACGAGTCTCTTGCAATTAAAGAGGCAACCAAGTTAAATATTCCCATTGTTGCAATTCTTGATACAAATTCAGATCCAACTGGAATTGAATATCCAATACCTGGTAACGATGATGCTAGAAGAGCTATTAATTTGTATTGTGAATTATTAAAAGAAACAGTTTTAAATGCTCAAAAAGATATGCCAAATAGTGCCAAGGTCGTTGATACCAAACCTGCTAATAAAGAAGAAAAAGTAATAGTAACACCAAAAATTGATAGCGAAAAAGAAAAAGCAGAAACTCAAAAAATAGTAAAAAATAATTAAACAGGTCTTATTTATGTCTAAAGAGAGTGCTTTTGAGCAAGTCAAAGAATTAAGAAAATTAACTGGAGCTGGTTTCAAAGATTGTAATATTGCCATCAAAGATTCTAATGGTGATATTGAAAAAGCTATAGAAATTTTAAGAGTTAAAGGAATATCTAAAGCTTCAAAAAAAATGACAAGAGACGCCAAAGAAGGCGTAATAATAATTAATGATAGCAATAACTATAAATCAATACTCGAAATTAATTGTGAAACAGATTTTGTTGCTAAAAATGAAGAATTCATAAACTTTGTAAAAGAAATTGGAAATTTGAATGCTATTAATAAAGCTAATATTGATAACTTAAAAAAATCTAAAATGAAGAATAACCTTTCTGTAGAAGAAAATTTAGTTAATTTTATTTCAAAAATAGGAGAAAAGATTACCATAGGTCGAACCAGGTATTTTGATTCCACAAAAGCATTAAATATTAGCTATTTACACGGAACAATTAAAGACAACCTTGGTAAATTAGGTGTGATAGTATCTTTAGAAACTAATGGAAAAGTTGAAAAAATAAATGAATTTGGAAAAAAATTAGCAATGCATGTAGCGGCATCAAATCCACTGTCTATAGATAAAGACTCTATTGATAAAGACGTACTGTCAAAAGAGGAATTGCTAATTAACGAAGAACTTAAATCAACAGGAAAGTCTGATGAAATTATAAAAAAAATTTCTTTAGGAAAAATAAATAAATTTAAAGAAGATAACGGTCTATTAACCCAACAATGGGTTATGGACCCCAAAAAAAAAGTCCTAGAAATTATAAAAGAACTAAATATATCAGATCTAAAGATTAAGGATTTTTATCGAATAAAAATTGGAGAATAAATGTTTGATGACAAGACATACAGCATAAAGATGGAAAAAACTTTTGAAGTTTTTACAAAAGAACTTTCCACTCTCAGAACAGGAAGAGCCAACGCAAGCATGTTAGACTTAGTTAAAGTTGAAGTTTATGGACAAAAAATGCCAATTAATCAACTTTCTACAATAACCACTCCGGAACCAAGAATGATTAATATTCAAGTATGGGATATAAATAACGTTCCCTTCATTGACTCTGCTATAAAAAAATCTGAATTGGGTCTAAACCCACAAATAGATGGTCAGTTAGTTAGATTGCCCGTTCCAGATTTAAGCGAAGAGAGAAGAAATGAAATAAAAAAAATAATAAAATCAACCGGAGAGAAATGTAAAGTTTCTATAAGAAATATTCGAAGAGAAGCAAACGATAGTTTAAAAGAATTACTAAAAGACAAAAGTATTGGTGAAGATGAAGAAAAAAAATTTGAAAAAATAATTCAAACTTTTACTGACAATAATATCAAAAAAATTGATGAAAAAGTTTTATCTAAAGAAAAAGAGATAATGACAATATGAACCCAATCAAACATGTTGCTATTATCATGGATGGTAATGGCCGATGGGGAATTAAAAAAAAAAAGAACAGAAATTTTGGCCACAAAAAAGGACTCGTTGTAATTGAAAATATTATTAATCATACGGCTAAAAAAAAAATTCCCTATTTAACGCTATATACTTTTTCAACTGAAAATTGGAAAAGGCCTAAAATAGAAATTAATTTTTTATTTAGACTTTTATTAGAATACTTAAATAAAAACTTATCAAATATAATAAAAAAAGGAATTAAAATAAAAATTCTTGGTGATTTAAATAAATTTCCAAATAATTTAAAAAAAATTTTAAAAGAAGTTGAGCTTAAAACAAAAAAAAACAAATTAATAAATGTTAATTTAGCATTAAATTATGGATCAAAAAAAGAAATTATTTATAGTTTTAAAAATGTCATTAAAAAAAAACAAAAAATTAATATTAAAAATATAGAAGAAAATTTATATACTTCTGGAATGCCTAATCCAGATTTTATAATAAGGACAGGTGGAAAAATTAGACTTAGTAACTTTTTACTTTGGCAGAGCGCATACTCAGAAATTTTTTTTCTTAATAAATTATGGCCCACTTTTTCAACTAATGATTTTGATAAAATAGTAAACAAATTTAAAAAAATTAAACGAAACTATGGTTCAATCTAATGAAAAATGAATTATTTTTAAGAATAATTACCTCAATTATAATATTGCCCTTAAGTGTATTTATTCTTTACTTGGGTGATATTTTTTTTATTATTTTTTTAATTTTAATTGGAATAATTCTAATAAAAGAGTGGATAGCTATTAATATAAAGAAATCTATTATGATTAATATTGTCGGCATAATTTATATTACAATAGCTTTATTTTTTTCTTATCTGCTTAGAGGCCAGGACAATCAGCAATTACATATATTCATATGGATTTTAACAATTTGTATTTGTTCTGATATAGGAGGCTATATTGTAGGCAAATTAATAGGAGGTAATAAATTAACCAAAATCAGTCCTAACAAAACAATATCGGGTTCCGTTGGTTCGTTATTTTTTTCTTTTTTCCCTTTATTATTTTCTAATTTTTTCTTCTTAGATAATTATTTACTTCTATTTAATATTAAAAATATTTTATTAACTTTAATATTTTCTATTACATGCCAAATTGGTGATTTACTTATTTCTTATTATAAAAGATATAATAATGTTAAAAATATTGGAAATATTTTACCTGGACATGGTGGTTTGTTTGACAGATTAGATGGTATCATTTTCACAATTTTATTTGCGTCAATTTTAAATTTATTTAACATTTTATGATAAAAAAAAAAAAAATTGGAATTTTTGGATCAACTGGATCTATTGGAAAAAACACTCTAGAGGTAATTAAAAAAGATATAAAAAATTTTGATGTTATTTTTTTATCAGCGAATACAAATTACAAACTTTTATTAAAACAAGCAAAAAATTTTAAAGTTAAAAATATTATAATTCACGATTTAAAAACCTATAAAATAGTTAAAAGTAAAGTAAAAAAAAATAAAATAAATGTTTTTTTCAACGTTAATAATATAGAAAAAATTATAAAAAAAAAAATTGATTATACCATGTGTTCAATTTCTGGTTTGGAAGGTCTTCATTCAACATTGCAAGCAATAAGTTTTAGTAAAAATATAGCTATAGCAAATAAAGAGTCAATTATTTGTGGATGGCCATTAATAAAAAAAAAGTTAAAAAAATTTAATACTAATTTTGTTCCAATTGATTCAGAGCATTTTTCAATATGGAGTTTAACCAAAGAATATAGAAATAAAGATATTAAAGAAATTATAATTACTGCATCAGGAGGACCCTTTTTAAATTATAATTTAAGCAAATTAAAAAATGTCAAACCTTATAATGCAACAAAACATCCAAAATGGAGTATGGGAAAAAAAATTTCGGTTGACTCATCCACTTTAATGAATAAAGTTTTTGAAACTATTGAAGCTTTTAGAATGTTTGATTTTGATTTTGATAAATATAGAATACTAATTCACCCCGAATCATATGTTCATGCAATAGTAAAATTTAATAATGGTTTAATTAAATTTCTAATTCATGATACAGATATGAAAATTCCTATATTTAATTCATTATATTTCAACGAAATTAAAACTTATGATAATTTAGGAATTAATCATAAAAAAATTAGCAATCTTAAATTTTTTAATGTTAATAAAAAAAAATTTCCCAGTATCAATATTTTAAAAAAAATTCCTAAAAAACATACGTTATTTGAAACAGTTTTGATTTCTGCTAATGATGAACTGGTTTCTTTGTTTTTAGGTAATAAAATTAAATATTTAGATATGCACAAAAGTCTTATTAAGATAATTAACGATAAAAAAATTAAAAAAGAATATTCCAATCTACCTTTTTCAATGAATTCTATAGTTAAATTAAATAAATTAGTAAGGTTGAAAACTCGCGCTTTAAGTGTATGATTTCCAAAATGAAAATATTCACAATTAAAACATTATTCTTATTATTTATATTTACTCAATCAGCTTTTTCAGATGTTGTAAAAAAGGTAGAAATTAATGGAAATCAAAGAATTACAGATGAAACTATTCGTGTTTTTGGAGATATTATTTTAAATGAAGATTATAATCCAGAAAAAATTAATTCCTTATTATTAAATCTTTATGAAACAAATTTTTTTTCTAATGTAGATGTCAAAATTTCAGATAATTTATTAATTATAAATGTTGTAGAAAATCCAATTATAAGATCACTTGAATTTAAAGGCATAAAATCAAATAAAAAAAAAGAAAAAATTTTAGAAATTATAACTTTAAAAGAAAAAACTTCATTTGTTGAAAGTGAATTCGAAAATGATTTGAAAAGAATTAAAAGTGCCTTTAAAAATAGTGGTTATTATTTTGTTGATATTGAAGCCTATAAAAAGATAGGAAAAAATAATTCAATTGATCTAATTTATGAAATAGACCTTGGACCTAAATCAAAAATTAAAAAAATTGTTTTTTTAGGTGATAAAAAAATCAAAGATAGCAAACTTCGTTCTGTTATTACTTCTGAAGAAAGTAGAGCATGGAAAATTATTTCTCAAAAAAAATATTTAAATGAAAAAATAATCAAACTTGATGTTAGATTATTAGAACAGTTTTATAAAAATAGAGGATATTATGAAGTCACAGTTTTTCCTTCAAACGTAAATTATACTGAATCTGATGACTTTATATTAACTTATAATATAACTGCAGGAAAAAAATATTTTATTAAAGAAATTAATTTACTATTAACTGATGATTTAAAATCAGACCAACCTTTATTTGATGATATAAAAAAATTAATATCAAAATCAATAAACAAACCTTATTCAATAAACAAAATTGATAAAATATTAAATAAGATTGAATCAATTTCAGCAAGAACGGGGTTGGAATTTTTAAAAACTGAATTAAAAGAAACTTTGGATGGAAATTCAATTTTAATAGATTTAAATGTGGTAGAATCTGAGAAATATTATGTTGAACAGATTAATATAACTGGAAATTCAGTTACTAATGACAGCGTTATAAGAAGTGGCCTTATCATTGATGAGGGTGATGCTTTCAACGAACTTTTGCTTAATAGGTCTATTAATAATTTAAAAGGAAAAAGAATTTTTGCTGAAGTTAAAAAGACAGTAAAAGACGGGTCCTCAAAAAATTTTAAAATCATTAACATTGATGTTGAGGAAAAAGCTACTGGTGAAATATCAGTAGGTGCAGGCTATGGAACTTCCGGTGGTACTTTTGGATTTAATGTTAGTGAAAATAATTTTCTTGGCAAAGGAATTTCCCTTTCCACAAAACTAAATGTAAGCAAACAAAGACTTACAGGTCGAGTGGTTCTAGACAATCCAAACTATAAATTAAGTGGAAATTCTTTGTCTACAGTTATTGAAAGTACAAAAACATCTAAAATGAGTGATTTTGGTTATGAGTCGACAGTTAGTGGTTTTGCTTTTGGAACAGGTTTTGAGCAGTGGGACGATATTTTTGTTAGTCCTGAGATTGCAACTTATTATGAAACAATAAAAACATCAAATAGCGCTTCTGCTAATTTAAAAAAACAAAAAGGTAATTATTTTGAAACAGCATTAAATTATTCAATTATTAATGATAAAAGAAATCAGAGATATCAACCCACGGAAGGTTACAAAGTCTCATTCAATCAAGTAGTTCCACTTTATTCTGACGCTCCTTCACTTACAAATGGATTTGATTTTTCTTCTTATTGGCAAATTAAAAATAATGTTATTGCTTCTACAACATTATTTACAAGGGCGATTAATTCGCTTTCAAATAGTAACGATGTTAAGATATCTACAAGACTAAGAATTCCTCAAAAATATTTAAGAGGGTTTGAAGCTGGGAAAATCGGACCTAATGAAAAAAATGATTATGTTGGTGGTAACTATGCAACGGCGCTTGGTTTTAAAGCAAACTTTCCAAAACTCTTTTCTGGACTACAAAATTTTGATTTTAGTCTTTTTTTAGACACAGCTAATTTGTGGGGTGTAGATTATGACGACGGTGTTAATGGCAGTGGAGGTAGTATAAGATCATCATTTGGAATAGCAACAGATGTATACACACCTGTTGGCCCTTTAAGTTTTTCTTTAGCACAACCTATTAGTAAAGAAAAAACCGATACTACCGAAACTTTTAGATTTAATCTTGGAACAACTTTTTAATGAATTTTATTATTAGATCAATTCTAATAAGCACCATAATATTTAATTTTAATATTTTATATGCTGAAAACAATATAGTATTTATAAATATGAATACAGTTGTAGAAAAAAGTAAAATAGGTATTTCAATTAAAAAACAATTTGAAAAATTAAATAAATCAAATTTAGATAGTTTTAAAAAAATAGAAGATGATCTTAAAAAAAATGAACAAGATTTAATTACAAAAAAAAATATTTTAAGTCAAGATGAATTTAAAGCGAAAACAATCGAACTAAGAAAAGAAGTACTTACTTATCAATCTAATAGAAAAAAAAAAATTTCAGAACTTAACCAAAAAAGAGTAGTAGCTACCAAACAATTATTTAAAGAAATCAATCCAATATTAGCAACTTATTCTAAGGAAAATAATATAGCTTTTATTTTAGATAAAAGAAGTGTTGTAACAGGAAGCACAAGTTTGGACATAACCAATACTATTATTGAATTGTTAAATAAAGCAAATCCAAAAATTAATATTAATTAATTTTCAAAATTATGAACATATCACTAAATAAAAAACAAATAATTGATTTGTTACCTCACAGAGAACCAATGCTATTAATTGATGAGTTAATAAATATTAAAAAATTATTTTCTGCCACAGCTATTGTGAATGTTAAAAAAGATAGTTTTTTTGTACAAGGTCATTTTCCCGGGAACCCAGTAATGCCAGGCGTTTTAATTATTGAAGCCTTTGGTCAAGCTGCTGCTGCATTAACAGCACATGGTATTGATAAAGCAACTTATGAAAATAAATTAGTTTTTTTAATGGGTATAGAAAAAGCAAGATTTAGAAGCCCAGTTCTACCTGATTGTAAATTAGAACTTAATATTGAAGCTACTAGATCTCATGGCAAAGTTTGGAAATACAAAGGTGAAGCCTTTGTAGGAGATAAAAAAATGGCAGACGCTCGGTGGTCTGCAACAATTGTCGATAGAAAATAATCAGTAACAATTCTTGATAGGCAATTAAGTATAGTTTTGATAAAAAACTTTATTAATGATTAATCCTTTTTTTAAAAATTATGGACCTTTCAAAATAGATAAACTTTTAAATTTATCTAAGACAAACAGTGCTCAAAATGTTTCAAAAATTAATATTACTGATATAAAAGATTTAGCTACAGCCACAAAAAATAATATTTCTTTTTTTCATTCTAAAAAATATGAATTTTTAGCTTCTAAAACAAAGGCTTCATTTTGTATTACCACTAAAAATCTTTCACATACTTTACCTGAAAACTGTCAAAAAATAATTGTTGATAATGTTTTGATTACTACAGCAAAAATTACTAAAATATTTTATCCCGATGCTGTTAATGATGATTTTGATTCAAGTGTTAAAAATATTAATAAAAAAAAATTTAATAAAAAAGTTAAATTTGGAAAAAATGTATTAATTGGGAAAAATGTCAAGATTGGGAAGAATTGTTTAATAGGTCACAATACTATCTTAGAAAGCAATGTTGTTATTGGTCAAGACTGTTCAATAGGATCCAACGTTATAATCAGAAATACTATTATTAAAAACAATGTAAGTATTCTTGATGGATGTGTTATTGGCAAAAAAGGCTTTGGTTTCTTTCCATTAAAAGATAATAATTTTAGATACCCACATATTGGTGCAGTTGTTATTAATGAAAATTCTGAAATAGGCTGTTGTTCTACAATTGATAGAGGCTCTATGTCTAATACGGTTATTGGAAAAAATACCTATTTAGATAATCAAATACATATTGCGCATAATAATAAAATTGGTGATAACTGTATTATAGCTGGCCAAGTTGGTTTTGCTGGCAGTTCTACCTTAGGCAATAATGTAATGATAGGTGGCCAAGCAGGAATATCTGGCCATTTAAAAATTGGTAATAATGTTCATATTGGCGGTGGTAGTGGTGTTATTAGCGATATATCAGATAACTCTAAAGTAATGGGTTATCCCTCAAAAGATTTAAAACAATTTATTAAGGAAAATAGATAAATGATTCACCAAACTGCAATTATAGATGTGAAAGCAAAAATATCTTCAAATGTTGAAATTGGACCTTACACAGTTATAGGGCCAAACGTTTCTATAGGGGAGAACACAAAAATACACTCTCATGTAAATTTATCTGGCATTACATCGATTGGAAAAAATAATAATATTTACCCATTTGCTTCGATTGGCAACGATCCCCAGGACATGAAGTATAGTGGAGAAAAAACAAAACTTATAATTGGGGACAATAATATTATAAGAGAGTATGTAAGTATAAATCCTGGAACCAATGGTGGAGGTGGTCTAACTACTATTAATAATAATTGTTTGTTCATGGTATCAGCTCATGTTGCCCATGATTGTATTATAGGAAACAATGTAATTATTGCTAACAATGTAGCCATTGCAGGACACGCCTATATAGAAGATGGTGTTATAATTGGTGGAAATTCAGCTGTACAGCAATTTACAAGAATAGGAAAAATGGCAATGATAGGAGGAATGACAGGTGTTGAAAAAGATGTAATACCATATGCATTATCTACTGGTAACAGAAACCGTCTAAAAGGTCTTAACTTAATAGGGTTAAGAAGAAAAAATATATCTAATGAAAAAATAATTTTATTATCAGATGCTTATAAAGAAATCTTTAAAACAGAAAATTTAACTGAAAATTTAAAAAATCTTAATGGTGAATTTAAAAATAATATTTTAGTTAATGATATTATTAATTTTATTAACAAAGATAAAAAAAGACCAATTTGCACTCCATTAAAATAAGATGATTGGATTATTTCTTGGTAATACTGATTTTCCTACATCAATTGTAAATAAATTAAAAAAAATAAAAAAAAAATATTTTATATTTGATTTAACAAGTAAGAATAAGTTTAAAAAAGATAAAGATTCTTACCACATAAGTATTGGAAAATTTGGCAAAATACTCAAGATTATTAAAGAAAAAAAATGTAATAAAGTATTATTTGCAGGTAAAATTGAAAAACCTAAAATTTCTAAATTAAAATTTGATTTTAAAGGGATTTATTATATTTCAAGAATAATCAAATCCTCAAAACTAGGTGATGCAGCAATATTAAAAGAATTAATTAAGATTTTAGCTGAAAATAAAATTAAAGTTATAAAATCAAATTTATTTAACCCAGAATTAACATTGAAAAAAGGTAACTATACTAAATTTAAACCTAATAAAATTGATTTATTACAGATAAAAAAAGGAATTATTTCATTAAGCAAAATGAACGCACATAATCACGTACAAGGTTTGATTGTTAGAAATAACACTATTATTGCAAAAGAAACCTCTAAAGGAACAGAAAGAATGATTCAATCAATAAAAAAAACAAAAAATTCACAGGCTATATTGATTAAATTTCCAAAGAAAAAACAAGATTTAAGAGCAGATTTACCAACCATTGGTTTGGACACATTAAAAGACTGCAAAAAAAAAGGAATTAAAGGAATAATATTAAAAGCAAATCAAAATATTTTTTTAGATAGAAATAAATGCATAATTTTTGCAAACAAAAATAAAATTTTTATAACTGTAAAATGAAAAAAATATTTATATTAACTGGAGAACCATCTGGGGACAGACTAGCAGCGACCGTGATTTCAAAACTAAAGATAAGTAACCCGGACATTGAATATTCATGTGTAGGTGGAACCTATCTTAATTCACTGGGTATAAAGTCAATTTTTGATCTTAATGAAGTTACATTTATGGGTTTTACAAGTGTTTTATTAAATATTTTTAAAATAAGAAATAAAATTAATATAACCATAAATGAAATTATTAAATTTAATCCAGACATACTATTCAGTGTAGATAGTCCTGATTTTACTCTTAGAGTAGCTAAAAAAGTAAAAAAATTAAATAAAAATATTAAAACAATACATTATGTTGCACCTCAGGTTTGGATATGGAGAGAAGGTAGAGTAAAAAAGTTTAAACATTTTTTAGATCATGTACTTTTATTATTTAACTTTGAAAAAAAATATTTTGATAAAGAAAATATTAAAAACACTTTTGTTGGACACCCACTGCTTGAAAAAAATAAAAAAACAAAAACTGATTTATCAAATATGATTTCAAAAGATAAAAAAATAATATCATTATTTGCTGGCAGCAGAACATCAGAAACAAACATGCTTGTACCAATTTTGATTAATTTTATTAAATTAATGAATAAAAATTCTAATGAATATGTTTTTGTGTTTCATGCTACTGATACTAATAAAAATTCCATTATTAATAAAATTAAAAAATTTAATTTTAACAATATAGAGGTAATTTCTGATAAAAATATTAAGTCTGAAATATTATCAAATTCGATTTTTGCTGTTTCTAAATCTGGAACAGTATCTCTAGAAATTTGTAATGCTAATATTCCATCAATTATTATTTATAAAATTAATATGATTAATTATTTAATTATGAAGTTTTTAGTTAAAGTAAAATTTGCTAATATAATAAATATAATTAATAACAAAGAAGTCATACCAGAACTCTTACAAAATAAATGCAATGCTAATGATATTTTTAAATCTGTGGTTTATTTATTGAATAATCCAAACATTATGTCTCAACAAATTAAAGACTGTCAAAAAACTTTAGAAAATATTAGATCAAAAACCTCTTCTAGTGGTGAGGCATCTTCAGTATTAGCTAAATGTCTTATCTGCTAATCTTTTGATAATTTCATCTTTTCCTAAAGATATTATTATATCATAAATACCAGGACCGAACTTTGAACCCGTCAATACTACTCTTAATGGTTGGCCAACACCCTTAAAGTTTGTTTCATGTAATTTTATTAGATCGTTTACAATGGGTTCTAAATTTTCTTTACTAAGATTGTTTAGTTCTTTAATTCTATTTGCAAACATAGATATTATTTTTTTTGCTTTATTGTCAATGAGTTTCAAATCTTCTTGATTAAAATTAACTTCATCAAAAATAATATATTTAGAATTGTTATATATATCCTCTAATGTTTTGGCTTTATTTTTAAGAAAGGCTAATGAAAGCTTAATTTTTTCTTCTTTATCTGAATTAATTTTCAATTTATACATTTCACAGTAATCAAAAAGATGTTTGCACAGTTCATTTTCATCGATAGTTTTAATATAGTTTTCATTCATTGATAAAATACGACTCATATCTAATTTAGATGGTGATTTACCAATGCCATCCAAGTTAAAATATTGAATGCTTTCTTCTAATGTGAATATTTCCTTATCTTTATAAGACCAGCCAAGTCTTAATAAATAATTTCTTAAAGCAGCAGGCATTATTCCTATTTTTGAATAGTCGTCTAAAGTTGAAACATTATCTCTTTTAGATAATTTTTTACCCTCCATTGTATGAATCAAAGGGATATGAGCAAAAGATGGCAATTTCCATTTCATGCCTAAATATATTTGAATTTGCTTAAAAGTATTAATTTTATGATCATCGCCTCTAATAATATGAGTCATTTTCATTTGGTGATCATCAACAGATGCAGACAAATTATAAGTTGGAGATCCATCATTTCTTAAAATAATAAAGTCTTCGATAGTAATATTTTCAATTTCAACATCACCTTGAACTAAGTCTTTTAAAACAGAAGAACCTTCAGTTTTACTTTTAAATCTTATAACGGGATTAATATTTTTAGGTATATCTTTTTTATTAATTTGTCTACATTTTCTATTATATGTGTAAGGAAGTTTTTTTTGTTTTGCTCTTTTTTTTTGATCTTCTATTTCTTCATTTGAACAGTAGCATTTATAAGCATGACCATTTTTTAAAAGTTCATTAGCTATATTTACATGATCATTAATCTTGGTGGATTGAATATATTCTGCACCATCATGTTCTATACCAATCCATTTTAGAGATTTAATAATTTGAATTTTAAATTCATCTTTGGATCTTTCTTTATCGGTATCTTCAATTCTTAGGTGAAATGTTCCTTTCTTATTTTTTGAAAATAACCAGTTAAACAATGCAGTTCTTACTCCACCAATATGTAATGGTCCTGTTGGAGATGGAGCAAATCTTGTTGCTACTTTAGTCATTAGAAATGTTTAGACTATTTTTTTAGAAGTTTCTATATAAAGATACTAAAACACCCTGAACTTTAACTCTATCTGGTCCAAAAATTTTAGTTTCATAATTTCTGTTTGCACTTTCTAAAGCTACAGTTTTCCCTTTTCGTCTAATTCTCTTTAACATAGCCTCATGATCATCTATAAGAGCAACTACTATTTTTCCATTATCTGCAATATCTGTTTTTTTTATAACAACAGTGTCTCCCTCGTTAATACCTGCTTCGATCATTGAATCACCTTGAACTTTTAACCCAAAATATTCACCATTTTTTTCTAAATTACTAGGTAGTGGTATTCTTGAAACCTCATTTTGAATTGCCTCGACTGGAGTACCGGCAGCGATATTTCCTAAAACTGAAACTTCAATATTATCTAAATCGTTATTTCCTTCATCTAAACCACCTTTAATTACACTTGGAGAAAAACTATTATAAATATCATTAGCACTTGCCGTTTCAGGAAGTTTTAAAACTTCTAGAGCTCTTGCTTTATGAGCCAATTTTCTAATAAAACCTCTTTCTTCTAAAGCGGAGATTAATCTATGAATTCCAGATTTTGATTTTAAATTAAGGGAATTTTTCATTTCCTCATAAGACGGAGAAATACCTGAGCTTCTAATTTTTCTATTAATAAAAAGTAATAAGTTTTTTTGTTTTTTAGTTAGCATAAGAACAAATAATGTACATAAGTGTTCTATAAAAGTTCTTCTTATACCACAATAGATAAAAAGTGTTTAAAATCAAGCTTTATTTGATTAAAGAACTGAAAAAATTGAATTATTGTTTAAATTTTTCAATAGTGATTCACCAATTAAAAAAGTTTTAATATTAGTTTTTTTATTAATATCTAAAAGTTCTTCTTTTGTTTTTATTCCACTCTCTGAGATTAATATCCCTTCATGATTAATCAAAATATTATAGATATCATAAGTTGTATTTATATCAGTTTTTAATGTTTTAAGATTCCTGTTGTTAATTCCAATTAATGCTTCTTTAAAATTTAAAGCTTTTTTAGCTTCATCGACCGTATGAACTTCTACGATAACTGACATATTCAATTTTAAAGCTTCTTCATAAAGGTCGTCTGCTAACTTTTCATTAACACCAGCAAGAATAATTAATATAGCGTCTG
>TARA_B110000438_G_scaffold176300_1_pt1 | contig 16646 bp, 14 predicted proteins | sample TARA_B110000438 | Tara Oceans TARA_B110000438 (sample SAMEA4398413) | marine metagenome | biome: Polar Biome; feature: [MES] marine water layer (ENVO:01000295) within the mesopelagic zone...; material: water (ENVO:00002006), including particulate matter (ENVO:01000060) such... | reverse complement strand
AGATTTATTAATACAACTAAACAGAAAATTGTGATTAATCTCAGAGGATATCTATAGTTATAATTTTTGAAGATTCTTAAAGAAGAAAAGTTTTGATTTATTTGTAGAATAATAGTTAAGGATGTTTGCTTGAAGCATAAGAAAACTTGGAGTAAGCAGCAATGTTAAAATTGTCGCAAAAGCAAGCCCAACGGCAACCGCGGTAGAAAGTTGTGTCCACCATTGCGTGCTTGGAGCTCCAAAAGAAACCTCTCGAGATAGAAAATTAATATTCATGCTTAATGCCATTGGCATCAGTCCCATGATGGTGGTCACTGTTGTTAGAATAACCGGTCTTAAACGAACTGCGCAGGTTCTAATGATTGCCTCTAAGGGTTTTTCACCTCTAGTTCTAAGAACATTGTATGTATCAATAAGCACGATATTATTATTAACCACAATGCCTGCTAGTATTATGACCCCGACCCCGCTCATGATGATGCTGAATGGCTCACCGGTAATTAGGTTACTTAAAAGTACTCCACCGGTAGAAAAAACGACTGCAGTCAGAATCAAGAAGGCTTGAAAGAAACTATTAAATTGCGTGACAAGAATAATGAACATAATCGCAAGTGAAATTGTGAGTGCTTTAGTTAAAAAACTCATTGCTTCTGCTTGGTCTTCACTGCCGCCTCTGAACTTAATATTTACTTGTGGATGAATATCTAAATTTGGAAGTATTTTTATCATTTCCTTGACGATTTCAGAGTCAAAGTAGCCTGGCGCTATATCTGCTTCAACTTTCATTGTTCTTCTAAGGTCAGTTCTATGAATGGTACTGACTTTCTGCTCTGCTATTCGAGTTATAAAATTTGAAAGTGGTATCAAGCCTGCATTCGATGGTATTCTTAAGTTATCAATTTCGTCTAAATTTCTTCTATTTTTTGGAAAACGTACCCGAATATCCAGTTCATCATCTGCATCATCAGGACGATATTCCCCTAGTTTAATCCCATTTGTTACCAGCTGTATCATTGTACCGATTACGGTGATGTCGGCACCAAAACGAGCTGCTTCAGCTCGATCTACTTTTATCTGCCATTCTATCCCTTTTAACGGCCGATCATCTTGAAGATTAATTACACCTTTAATACCTGCTAGGGCATTACTTATAGATTCTACAGAATCACTTAGTAAATCGGGATTTCGAGAAGATATTTCAATGGTAATTGGTTTTCCTGAGGGTGGCCCCTCTTCTGGTTTTCTTGTTGCAATTTTTATACCAGCAATTTCTGATACAGATTGACGAATATCATAAAATATTTCGTCAATCGGACGTCTTTGATCCCATTCTTTTAAATTCAAGGAAATTGTCCCAATTAAATCTTGAGATGCACTACTTTCACTTGGACTTCCTCCGCCGGAGTTGGATGATCCAGTTTTTACATAAATACTTTTAGTTTCTGAAGAGTTGAGCACAAAACTTTCAATTTGTTTAACAAGATTATCTTTTTCAGTGATCGACAAATCTCCTCGAGCATAGATTTCAATATTTGCAAATTCAGGTTCAGTTTCTGGAAATAGCTCAATTCCCCGACCAAAGAAGAAGAAGGTAAGGTAAATTGTAACCAAGAGCATTGTAACCATTAAAATATTAATTGATGGATGTTGTAAAGCATTTCTCAGAAAACGAATGTATTTTCCAGTCATGCCTGTGACTGAATTGATATCACCTTTCTCCGCTGCCGAAAGATTATGTATTGTTTTATCATCTACAGAGCCAGCCTTGCCAAATAAAGAGCCAAGTGTAGGAATAAAAATTAATGCCATTATTAACGATGATGAGAGAACCGCAATCAATGTAATTGGAAGGAATTTCATAAACTCTCCAATCATATCTGGCCAGAAAGCAAGCGGAATAAATGCAGTCAATGTCGTGCAAGTTGAGGCGATAATTGGCCAGGACATTCTTCTGGCTGCAGCAGCATAGGCTACTTTTCTACTATCACCTTCACTCATTCTTCTGTCCGCTAATTCTGTAACTACTATAGCTCCATCTACGAGCATGCCAACGGCCATTATTAATGCGAATAGAACCATCATATTAATTGAAATACCAGCTATTGATATAATCAAAATGCCCAAAAGAAAGCTTCCTGGAATAGCTATACCAACTAAAATGGCAGAACGTAAACCGAGAATACCGATGATGATGATGAAGACCAATACCACAGCAGAAATAACACTATTCTGAAGATCGCTCAGCATCGTCTTTACTTCTTTTGATTTATCTTTAGATACCACTATGTTTATATTCTTCGGCCAATAGCTTTGTTCCACTTTTATTAGCTCTTTGATTTCATCAACAGTAGAGATAATATTTGCCCCAGAACGTTGAATGACTTCTATTGCAAGAGCGGGCTTACCGTCAAGTCGAGCAAGTGTTTGTGCATCTTTATAGGTTCTTTGAACGGATGCGACATCACCAAAATGTACGATACGATTACCGTCCACTTTGATGGGCATTTCAAGTACGTCTTTTACTGTCTCGAAAACACCCGAAACTTTGACTGGGAACCTTCCCTTGGTATTTTGTAATGCTCCTGCAGAGACAAGTCGGTTATTTGCATTTACTAAATTTAATATCTCAAATGGATTTAAGCCATAGCTTTCCATAGCTAATGGATCAATAATGACCTCCATAACTTCTTCACGATCACCAACTAATACCGTTTCTAATACACCTTTATTTGCTTCAATTTTTTCTTTTAGATCTTTTGCAAGATATGAGAGTGTTCTTTCTGGAACTTCCCCAGCAATATTAAGGATAAGCATTGGGTCAAAGCGTGAAAATTTTACTTCATTAACAGTTGGTTCTTCTGTTTCTTTTGGTAGCTTTGCTCTTGCAAGATCAACCTTTGCTCTTGTTTCTTGAAGTGCGGCATTAGTGTTAGTGCCTGCATAGAATTCCAATTGTATATTTGCACCTCCTTCATATGCGTCCGCATCTATTTGTTTAATGCCAGCAATAGATCGAATTTCTTGTTCTATTGGTCTCACCAATAGGCGTTCTGCATCTTCAGGAGAAATTCCTTCGTGCGTGATACTGATATAGATATTTGGAATTTCAATATCAGGTTCTGCCTCTTTTGGCATATTAATGTAGGTTGTCATTCCAGCAACGAGGATAACAACCAAGAAAAGAATAGAGGTTCTGGACCGCGATAAAGCAGAACTGATAATCTGCATTTATTGTCCTTGTTTTTTATTCTGAACTGCTAAGATTGCATTTGTGTCACTTTCAGATATAAGGTTCACTCTCATTCCTGAATTAACGTAACCCTGTCCAACAGTGATTATGGTCGATGTATAAGGCAACCCAGCAATATAGATCCCTTCATCTGCATTTAGAACGATATCGGCAGGTACAAATTTTACTATATTTTCCTCCACAATAAGTTTGATACCGATGACCCCTTCATCATTTAGACTTAATAAAGCGGGAGATATTAGGTGTGCAGGTATCTCTTCAGCTGGAATAATTAATTGTGTCGAGACGCCTGCCCTTAGATCGTCATTATCATTATTAAGTTGGAGTTCTATATTGAATGTTCTGGTCGATTCTTGAGCAGCTGGCGCGATGTAACGAATTATTCCTTGGGCCTCTTGACCAGTTGCTAATTTTGCCGTACCTAGATCACCAATTTTTAGATATTTAACATCATGTTCTGAGATTTCAGCCTTAACAATTAGTATTTTATCATCGATCACTTTGCCGATGATATCGCCCACTTTAACAAAATCACCAATTTCAACATATCGTTCTTGGAGTGATCCGTCGAATGGTGCCCTTATATTCATAAACTCAATATCTAAGGATGCTCTTGTCAGCTCAGTCTTTGCTTTTTCAAGGTTTGCTATCGTTTCTTGAAACTTTGTCTCTGAGACAAAGTTATCGTTCGCTAATTTTTTTCGCCCTGCAAACTCAGCCTCTCTTTGATTTAGATTAGCTTTAGATTCTTCGAGTCTCGCAAAACGGTCACGCTCACTTAATTGAACCAACAAGCTTCCAGTTGAGATTTTCTCTCCACGCTTAGCTCCTATTTGCATCACTCTACCATCAGTTTCAGCTTTAATTGTAACAATTCGGGACGGCGCTGTTCTTCCGTTAATAGTGAGGTTACGGATGACATTTCTTGCTATCTGATCTTGTACTCTGACACTATTAAGGGTTTGAACACTGCTCATATTTGAATTTACTTCTAAAGTCTGATTGCTTCCACTTAATAACCACAGAACAATAGCAAAGAAAATTCCGAACGGAAGATACCATGATTTGTATTTTTTAATATCGAGGTTAAACATCTATAAATATTATGTAAATTTATTTATGGAAGAGAATAGTATCAAGCCCATGAATAGAGTCCAGTTTATTTATGTGAAGAAATGTAACGTTGTGTTACTAACAACAACATAAAGAATATGAAAAATTCTAGAATTATTAATTAGAGAGCTGTATCGTTTGTTTTTTAAACTTTGGTTATGGTTAATATTTTAGAATAGGATATAAATTATGCTGGTTCAATTTCCGCCAATGGGCGTGTACGAAACACTATTTAAATTTGCTGATGCTACCTCTAAGTACATGGGAGATGGTGGAACTCATCCCTGGGCTCAAGGTTATCCGTTGACTTCTCAATTACCAGATGGTCCCCCTTTACCAGACTCTATTGCCTTAAATAATTTGGATTTAAAATACCCGAAAGCTACTGGGGAAATAGAATTAAGACGTGCGATTGCTGATTATTATAATGAGCATTATTCTGCGAATATTACACCTGATCATGTTGGTGTTTTTGCTGGAGGAAGACCTGGCCTTCTCGCAAACTTAGCTTTTCTCGAATCTGATGTCTGTGTTGCTCTTGAAGAAACCGAATACACGCCATATTGGGATATGTTGAGACTCTTAAATAAAAAGGTACACATCATACCCAGTAACATCAACAATGAGTTCAGACCCAGTGACAGTGATTATGATATTGATCCTGTGGAAGGCTCCAAGAGAGTGCTGTTACTTAAAAGTAATCCTTGCAACCCAACGGGCGTGGCTCTATCTTCCGAGAGGCTGAAAAATATGGTTGAGAAATACAGTCAACCCGGCCGTGGGGCTATTTTTGATGAAGCATATGAATTTTATAATGATCCTGAGCCGATGAGCGCAATCAGCTATGTGAAAGATATTGATAGTACAGATATCTTTGTGGTGGGGGCGGCCACGAAAGGTTTGCAAGTACCCGGAATGAGAGTGGGATGGGTCATTGCAGCAGAAAAACATATTGAGTTATTTAGAAATTATTCATCTTTTGGTATGGGTGGGATCTCCAGGCCATCTCAATTGTATGTCACTGAGTTACTCGAAAGAAACCGTGTTGCAAAGGCTCGTCGTGCGGTCTGTGATTTTTACAAATCTCAACGAGAAAGATATCAAGAAGGGCTTCAGGATCTTGGTTTTAAACTCTTTACTGGATGTGGAGGTTTCTATCATTGGGGATTGCTACCAAATAACTTAACGGCAGATGAATTCAATGAGAGATTATTTAAGCATGATGCCGGCATATTACCTGGATATTTATGTGATATGCAGCGAGATGGAGTTTCAGCGAGCCCGTTAGATAAATTTATTCGATTTTCTTTTGGCCCATTAGAGGCAAATTCTTTTGATAATGACATGCAGATATTATCTGAATGCGTTTAAAGAAGTTCTCGAATAAAAAAGGAATTTAAAGTAATTATGGAGATAAAAACACTACCTCAAAATATCTCAGATGCTGCGCAACGCATTGGCAGTTACATCAGAGAGACTCCATTAGAGTTTTCACCTTATTACAGTGATATTAGTGGTGCAAAAGTATGGTTAAAACTAGAAAATCTCCAGATTACTGGTTCATTTAAAGCGCGCGGGGCATTCAACAAAGTGCTTCTTCTAAATGCAGAGCAGAAGAAGAGGGGTTGCGTCACTGCATCAAGTGGAAATCATGGCGCTGCATCGGCCTATGCAATGAAGGAATTAGGGGTTACTGGCCTTGTTTTTGTACCAGAGAAAACATCCAGTATAAAAGTTGAGGCCATCAAAAGATCTGGCTGTGAAGTGCGCTTTTTTGGAAAAGATGGAGTGGATACAGAGAACTATGCACGTCAATACGCAGCTGAAAATAAACTGACTTTTTTATCTCCTTATAATGATAAAGATGTGATCTCTGGCCAAGGTACCTGTGGTAAAGAAATTGTTAATCGGTTACCAAAATGTGATGCAGTATTTATTGCGGTTGGCGGTGGTGGTTTAATTTCTGGTGTTGGCGCTTATATGAAATCTTTATTACCTGATATTGAGGTGATTGGATGCCAACCATCTGCTTCAGCGGTGATGGCACATTCCATTAAGTTTGGAAAAATTATTGATATGCCCAGTGAGCCCACATTATCCGATGGAACAGCGGGAGGGATTGAAGAGGGCGCCATTACGTTTGATCTTTGTCAAAAATATGTTGATCATTATGAGCTGGTCTCTGAGCAGCAAATTAAAGAAAGTATGCGAACTTTTCTCGATGTTCATCGAATGTTAATTGAGGGTGCAGCTGGCGTTGCCCTTGCTGGCTTTCTTGCAAGAAAAGAGCTCTATGTGGATAAAGAAATTGCCATCGTAGTGTGTGGCGGCAATATTTCTCGGAAGACTTTAGGTGCCGTTATTTAGCTTCATTAGCCATTCAGACTAGTGTCACGATTTTTCTCAGCTTTTGATATTTCGTTGTTTATATGTTCGCGTTGTTTAATGGCTGAATAGTTGGCTAATTTTCCTTTATCAATAAATTTCTGGTGCGGCTCAACAATTATTTCATCATTTACCCCGAAAAATAGAACCATACTGTATCTTTGCCATTCTCGATTATTAACCCGATGTTTAGTCGCTTGGATTTTTCCGTTCGTCCAGACTTCTAACATTTTTCCAATGATTACTACAATTTTTTTATTATCAGATGAGGCTTGGTACCATTTGTCATCAGTTCCCAGAAGCTCAAGACCGGAGGTTGTTTGGGAAATAAGAGTGATGCATTCAAAATCCGTATGAGCTGAGATTCCAACACTATTTTTATTGATGATTGATGCGTCAATTGCAGGGTAATTTAGCAATCGCATAGTACTGAGATCTTGAGAGTTGCAATTTTCAATGAGAAAATTTTCTGGTAATTGTAAACTTCGGGCAATCGCTCTCAGTGTCAACATACCAATACTTGAATATTCATTCCAAATTGAACGAATATCTTTTTTAAAATCTGGGATATTTGGCCACTGATTTTGATTAAAATCTGCAGCTTCTATTTTCTTTGCACTTCTTCCAAAATCAAATGACTCAACATGTGCGATTGTTCCTGCTTCATAAGCAGGCTCTTGAAACATTGGCATCCAACCATAGGTATTTTCCCTCCCTGTCACATTGATGTTTTCTTTAATAGGATGTTTGTCATCTAACGAAAAAAAATGCTCCATATGGTCTGTTGTTATATCTATACATTTTTCAGTATCTAAAGGGAGATTTTCTAGGCAAAAGAAGCCAGGATTTAGGCAACTTGATTGAATTTTTTTTATAGTATCATTGTATTCTGGTGATGTCTCTTGAAGATGGTTTGCATCGATGCAAGGGATATCTTCTGAGCTAAGGTTATTCATTTTACTGAAGATTTCTTTGCCGAGCGCAGAGTATTAAACATTAACATGGCTATTGTCATCGGGCCGACACCTCCAGGAACTGGGGTAATGGCACTTGCATGCAGAGCTACTTCTTCGAAATCCACGTCGCCAGTTAATTTTGATTTCGTTTCCCCATTTTCTTTCACGCTCACTCTATTAATACCTACATCAATGACTACTGCACCTGGTTTAATCCAGTCACCTTTGATCATGTTTGGCCGTCCTACTGCTGCAACAACAATATCCGAGTTTTTTACGACACTCGGCAAATCTTTAGTTCTGCTATGACAGATAGTGATAGTCGCATTAGCCTGAAGTAGAAGACTTGCCATGGGTTTTCCTACTATGTTTGAGCGACCTACGACAGTTGCTTGTAAGCCCGAAAGATCCTTACCTAAATGATCCTCAATCATTAGCATACAGCCAGCTGGCGTGCATGGAACAAAGGCATTATCAATATCTCCCGCCGCTAATCTACCAATATTAATATAATGAAATCCGTCAACATCTTTTTCTGGGATAATGGATTGCGTAATTAATTCTTCATTTAAGTGTTTAGGTAGTGGGAGTTGCACTAAAATACCATGGATAGAATCGTCTTGATTAAGAGTTTGAATTAAATTCAAGACTTCTTGCTGAGCAGCATCTGCATTTAAAGTATGTTGTATTGAGAAAAAGCCACATTCTTCAGCAGTTCTTTTTTTGTTTCTAACATAGACCTGACTGGCAGGATCTTCACCAATAATAACAACAGCAAGTCCAGGTACGATTCCTTCTTTTTTTAATTGTGCAGTTGTTTCTTTAATTGTTAGGGTTAATTGTTGTGCTTTTTCTTTTCCATTAATGAGTGTCGCTGATGACATTATTTTTATCCCTTAGGAGGCTTTCAGATATTATTTGAAGTTTAATTATGTGGATTATTTCTGAACTATTATACTGAATTCATTATTCTAGCTAAATATATTTATTTTCTGAAGCTTTATTGTATCGTTGAAAATAAATTGGAAATTTAATGTTGTTACACGGACGGAGCTTGAAAATTGCTTGAAGAATGGAAAAAGAGATGGCTTGAAGATCGAATTGGCTGGCACCAAGAGCAGGGTAACGCATCATTAAAAACACACTGGACACCACTAGATAAGACATGCTCAGTCTTAGTGCCTTTTTGTGGAAAAGCAAAAGACCTTCTATGGCTTGCAAGTCTCGGGCATCGAGTTATTGGGATTGAGATATCAGAAATTGCTGCGCTTGCATTTTTTAATGAAAATGATTTAATTTTTAAAGAAAAATTATATAAAAATATAAAACTATTTGAAGCAGAGGACATTGCGATTTCAATTTATTGTGAAGATTATTTTAATTGTAATTTACCTAAAGCAGATGCACTTTATGATAGAGGTTCATTGGTAGTGGTACATCCTGAAAAAAGATTTAATTATGTTCAACATACGAAATCTTTGTTACACAAAGACGCGTATCGTTTTATAATAACATTGGAATATGAAGAGGGATTTGTGCAAGGGCCACCATACTCAATAATGGCTGGTGAGATGCTAGCTTATTGGTCAGATCTTATACAGATAAAATCATACAATGACATTGAGAATAGTTCACCGAAGTTTAAAAAAAGTGGGCTCAATGAAGTGTTGGAGACAATTTGGGTATCACATTCAAAAATATAAATACGATACGTATAATTGATTAAATACAAACTAAACAAAGGTAATAATTATGGCAAAGGCAACAGCAAGACATATATTGGTCGACTCAGAAGAACAATGCTTGGCACTCAAAAACCAAATTATTGATGGCGCTGATTTTTCTGAAATAGCAAAACAACATTCTTCGTGTCCTTCAGGAAGTCAGGGAGGAGATCTAGGGGAATTTGGACCAGGAATGATGGTGCCAGAATTTGATCAAGTGGTATTTAGTGCTGAGATAAGTGTGGTGCAAGGACCTGTAAAAACTCAATTTGGCTATCATTTACTTGAAGTTACGAGTAGAACTGATTAAAGAATCATTTATTTTTGTAGCTGTTTATTTAGTTTTTTAGTTTTCACTTATAATTTTAATTTTTATTTATCGAATATGAAAAATCTTAAAGGCATGTTTGTTCTTCTTATTTTAATTGTTAATACAATTATATGGTTTGTGCCATTAGTTCTATTTGCGTTGATTCGAGTTATTGTTCCGGGTGTTTTCCTTAGGCAGTTATTCACAAAATTATCATCAGAAATGGCAACATTATGGGTTTCTTGTAATTCTTTTATTTTTTCAAGAATTAATCACACAAAATGGGATGTTCATGGGCTTGAGCAATTAAGTAAGAAAGATTGGTATTTATTATTAGTAAACCACCTATCTTGGGTGGATGTTATTGTATTGCAGACTATATTTAATAGACAGATCCCTTTTTTAAAATTCTTTATTAAACGAGAGTTGATATGGTTGCCATTCTTAGGGGTAGCCTGGTGGTCGTTGGATATGCCATTTATGCAGCGATATTCAAAAGAATATTTAGAAAAATACCCAAGCAAAAGGGGTCAAGATGTTCTTGCAACTAAGAAGGCTTGTAGAAAATTTCGAGATGTACCCACAAGCGTGATTAATTTTGTGGAGGGTACTCGCTTTACGAAAGAAAAAAGAATCAATAGTAAATCTCCCTATACTTGTTTATTAAAACCTCAAGCGGGAGGTCTTGCCTTGGCATTAGATGCAATGGGTGACATGTTTGATAAGATTTTGGATGTCACCATTGTTTACCCAAAAGGCATAGTTAGTTTTTGGGATTTACTGTGCGGAAGGTTTAATTCGGTCAGTGTTGATGTTGAAAAAAAACCGATTGAAGACTGGATGATTAACAGCGATTATCAAAATAATAGTATCGACCGAAAACGCTTTCAATCGTGGTTATATGAGTTATGGGAAAGTAAAAATAAAAAAATAATTAAAATACAGCAGAATCATATATCAATTAAAAATCATAGCTTTTCATAATGCAGGCATGGAGTATATATATTGTACGTTGCAATGATAATAGTCTCTATACCGGTATCACACTTGATATCAATCGAAGACTAAGCGAGCACACATCCAGTAACAAAGGAGCAAAATATCTTCAGGGTAAAGGACCACTAGATTTAGTTTTTTCTTTCGTTGTGGGTGAAAAAAGTGATGCTTATAAACTCGAGCGACTCATAAAGAAATTTTCCAAGAAGGACAAGGAGCATTTAATTAAAAATCCTGACCAAATAAAGTTACTATTAGCAACTCTCTGATAGTTTAAGTTTTGGCATAAGGTAGGTATTTTCCTTGAATTATTGATAATCCAACATCGATCTCATACGTTTTGGAAAGATTCTCTTCTGTTATTATTTCCTCTTTAGGACCATCAGCAATAATTTTTCCTTTGTTCAATAAGATAACACGATCAATATCATCACTAATTTCATGTAGGTTATGCGTCACCAGAATTATATTGTGTCCTTTTTTCTTAAGATTATTTAGCAGTTTTAAATATTTAAATGTACTTGCTAGATCCAGCCCTGTAGTTGGCTCATCCAATAGAAGTGTTTGAGGATTATTAACCAACGCACGACCAAGTAAACACCTTCTTTGTTGACCCATTGACATTTTTGATAGCGGTTTTCTCATTAGATCCATGAGATTTAGTAAACGCATTATATCCTGTGTTTTTTTTAGTTGATGGTCGGTTATTTTGTATTGCATTAATCCATGAACTCCGATGCTCGAATAGAATCCTGAAAGAATGACCTCTATCCCAATAGTTTGAGGGTTATAAGCGAGATGAAGATCATCTGAGACGTTGCCAATCATCGATCTTAGTTGCCATACATCCCAGTTAACTTTTCCATAAATTTTCAACCAAGAATTAGGTTTACTGGCTGGGTATATTTCTCGATTAATGGCTTTTAAAAGTGTTGTTTTGCCTGAGCCATTAGCACCTAAAATAGCCACAGATTCTTTTTTTTTGATCGTGAGATTTAAGTCTTTAAATACTTGATATTGATCACGATAGAGATCAACTTGATGCGCTTCAAAAAGATTTTCTAATGACATTTTATTATAAACCCTTAAATACTTATTTTCTGCCAATGCCCTTTTTTGAAAACTGCATATGCCATTATGGTCAATGTAACCTCGGCGATTAGTAGTGCGATGAATACGCCGTTCACTTCTAGTATAGTATTAGTTGAAAGCCAATAAGCCAATGGAATTTGTAAAACCCAGTAACATAAGAAGTTTATGATTGCGGGCGATTTTATATCACCTGCGCCGTTGAGTGACTGTACGATAATCATACCGATTGCCAAAGCAGGATAGCCAATGCTAATGATTCTAAGGCAATTGATTCCATAATAAATCACCACAGCATCATCACTAAACAAACTGATAATCTGATTGGCAAAGACAAATTGAAAAACACCAATAACAATCATAAAGATTAATCCATATTTCATGGTAAGTTGAACTGATCTTATAGCTCTTTGAGGCTGCTTTGCTCCCATGTTCTGACCAACTAATGTTGCAGCTGCATTACCTAAACCCCATACAGGCAACCATACAAATTCCATTAGTCTCATGGCGATGGTGTAAGCTGCAACAGGCGCAGTGCCAAATAAAGCAATTATTTTGATCAGAATGAGCCAACTTGATGTCGAGATGAGAAATTGGCTAATGCCATAGATTGATGTGCGGAGTATTTTTTTGATATTTTTAATTCTAATTATTAAGTCATCAGCATTAAGTTTTAAGCGATTATTAGCATTAAATATTGTGTAAGTTAAATAGAGTACACCCACAGACCTTCCAATAGTGGTTGCAATTGCCGCGCCAGTAACGCCCATTTCTGGGAACGCACCTAGTCCAAAAATAAGACAAGGATCAAGAATAATATTAATTGCATTCGAAAGTGCTAAGGCTTTAAATGCGATAGAGGCATCACCAGCACCACGAAAAGCCGCATTTAATAAAAATAGATACATGATACTTGCTGATCCACCAAATAATATGGCGGTATAATCGGTACCGATAGCAATCACATTATTGCTGGCCCCAAGTAATTTTAGTAAATCTGCAGCAAAAGAATAACCAATTAATCCAATAATAATTGATATAACGCCAGCAATCCAAATTATCTGTCCAGTAATCTCTGCAGCTTCTTTGGGTTTATTGGCACCAATTCTTCTCGCTACCATAGCGGTAACGGTGACTCCAAGCCCCATACAAATAGAATAAACAACGGTGATTAAAGCTTCAGTGATCCCAACCGCTGCAACTGCATCAGTTCCTAAAAAAGAGACAAAGGTAATATCAACCACTGCAAAGATAGCTTCCATGGAGAGTTCTATCATCATGGGAATCGCTAAAAGGGGCAGTGCAATCTTTAGAGGGGCTTTGGTGAAGTCTTCATCGTTATCCCTTAAAGAGTGAATTAAAATTGATAGCCACTTTGGATAACGATTATTAAAATTTTTTTCTATATCACTCATTATTAAGGTTAATATTTTATTATTTGAGGGGGTATTTTATTCTAAAATTTAAAAATTTATCATGTAATGAAGTAGACTTTATTGCAAGATAATGGCCAAATTATGGAACGTTTTTATTAGAATAATTTATAACAATATATTTAGAGAAAATTGAAAGTTTTTATAATTGTGGATAGTGATAGATGGTGATAAAAAAACAAGGAATTTTATTTTTAACTATTGTTGTATATTTTTCATCAACTTTCATAAGTATCTTGGTTGCGAATGAGGTTATTACAACACTGCCAAAAGAGACTCGAGCTATTCTCAATCTTAGAGATTTGCCTCCTGAATCACTGAGTGCCTATGTGGTTAATATAGATAATAATGAAGTTATATTATCTTGGAACTCATCAGCTCCAAAAAATCCCGCTTCAGTCATGAAAATATTAACCACCGCCGTAGCGCTTGATAAGCTTGGCCCAGCATATCGATGGCATACCGATTTTTATTTTAGTGGCACTCTTGAGAATGAGGTATTGGATGGAGATCTTATTATTAAAGGATTTGGTGATCCATATTTAACCTCTGAAAAAATTTGGGGAATGTTAAGCAATCTTCGTAAAAGAGGAATTAGGAATATTACTGGAGATTTGCTGCTCGATGATAGTTATTTCTCTCACCCAAATTATGTTCCTGGTGCGTTCGATAACGAGCCTCTTAGAACATATAATGTAGGCCCTAATGCCCTTATGTTTAATTTTAAAGCCATACAGTTCGATGTAGAAGCAGATATAAGAAATAACATAGTTAATATTATTCAAGATCCAAAGCTTGAAAATTTAAGTGTTATAAATAAATTGATTCCTATCGAAGGTGATTGTGAAGGGTTTCAACGTGGTTTAAGGATGGTGCCAAATAAAGCATTTAATCAACTAACTTTTATGGGCACTTTTCCTGATACTTGTGAAGATTTCAGTTTGTACCGATCTATGTTGTCTCACAATGAATATACTTATGCCTTGTTTAAAAATATCTGGCATCAAGTTGGAGGGGAGTTATCAGGTAATTGGCGAAACATTGAATTTGAGCCATTAGATGCACCTTTTTTCTCTCACGATTCCGAGACTTTGTCTCATGTCATTGGGAATATTAATAAACATAGCAATAATGTCATGACAAGGAATTTACTTTTAACCTTAGCCGCAGAGAGATACCCTCTTCCTGCTACACAAGAAAAAGGTCGCATGGTTATTAATGAATGGTTAAAGGATAAATCTCTGAGTAGTGTTGGTTTTGATTATGATAACGGGGCTGGCTTGTCACGTCACTCAAGATTAACAACAGAGCAAGTGGTTGAAGTTCTCCTAGACACATATAAAAGTCCCTTTATGCCAGAATTTATGGCTTCGCTTTCACTATCAGGATTAGATGGAACCATGTTAGAGAGGTTTGTTGATGACAAGCTCACAGGTAAGCTGCATGTCAAGACAGGTATGATTGATCATGTAAGTTCAATGGCTGGTTACTTGTATTCAAAAGATGGAAAACGATATGCTTTCGCTATTATTCAAAACTTTAATGATATTCATAGAGGTTATGGTGAAGAGGTGCAAGAAACACTAATCCGATGGCTTTATGAGAATTAAAATATAGATTCTTTAAGACCCATTGCCATTAATTGACCTAATTCTTCGCATTCTTTAACGGCGGATTCGGTTAATGATCCAATCGCAATTACTGGATCTTGGATTTTTTTTAACGATAAACCTGACAATATTTTTTCGATACTATTTTTTGCTCCAGTGCCATCATTACCTGCTTTAATGTATATCGCATACGGCAGACCATTTACTTTTTCAAGGCAATCATAAAATACTTCATCCAAGAAATGTTTCATGGCACCACTCATGTAGCCAAAATTTTCTGGTGTTCCAAGTAAGAGCCCGTCAGCCCATAAAAGGTCTTCTGAATTGGCTTTCAGTGCCGAACGAGAACGAATGATAATGTTTTCTTGTTTTGCACCATTAATGATTGCATCGGTCATTTTTTTTGTAGAACCCGATTGCGTGTGATGCACTATAAGTAAATGTTTATGTGTATTCATTTTTAAATTGTATCATTTATGTTTTCGTACATATTGCATTGATTATGTTTTTGACTAAAGATACAGATGTCTATGGAAGATCAAAATAAAATTGATGAAACACTTCAGGATCTTCCGATGGAGCTCCATGATCAGGTATTAATCTGGTTAAGTCGCCTGCAGGAGAAAAATTCATCCGATCAAGTTCAGTTCATAAAAGATGAAAAAGATTTTGCTGCATTAGTTAAATTAATAGCATGCAGTGAGTTTGCTGCAAATACTTTTTTGCAGAACTGGGATTGGTTTGCAACACAGATTAATTTACAAAAATTTAATAGTCCTCTTGATCAAGAAAGATTAAATATTTTATTTTCTCAATTAGACAATATAAATATTACTGAAGACTTGTATCTCAAAAAAATTCGGCAGATTCGCAATCAATGTCTTATCCATATTTTATGGCGGGATGTAGTTTGTGGTTGTGATCTAAATGAAACTCTTTCTGCTTTATCTAAATTGGCTGAATATGCAATTATTTCGGCCGCTCAGTATGCCTCAAGATTAATTGAATCACGTTATGGATTCATACCCTTTGAAGACCATAAAATGCCAATTAATATTCTTGCTATGGGAAAATTAGGTGGTTCAGAATTGAATTTTTCATCTGATGTAGATTTAATATTTCTATACCCTGAAAATGGAATCAGTAATGGTAAAAACAATCTTCCCGCTGATGAGTATTTTTCTAAAGTTGCAAGGAAGGTCGTATCTCTTTTAAATGAAAACTTAGATGATGGGTTTGTTTATCGAGTTGACACTCGTTTAAGACCATTCGGTGATAGTGGTAGTTTAGTTTATTCTTACGCCGCTTTAGAAAATTATTTGTTGAAGCATGGAAGAGCATGGGAAAGATACGCTTATGTGAAAGCTCGATTGGTTTTTCCAGATAAACAAACAAATGAAAGAAATACCATTATTAATTCTATTATCAAGCCTTTTGTTTTTCGTAAATATTTAGATTATGGAATCTTGGAGTCTTTACGTGAATTAAAGTCGATGATCGCAAAAGAAGTATTAAGAAAAAATTTATTTGAAGATATAAAGTTAGGACCTGGTGGAATTCGTGAAATTGAATTTATTGTTCAATCTATTCAGCTTATAAGAGGGGGTAATTCTCCTTTGCTGCGGCAACCAGAACTAAAAAACGCTTTAGATCAGGCTGTCAAAGAACATGATTTAGATTATAAGATTGGTCAACAACTTTATTTAGCTTATTGTTTTTTGCGACGTTTTGAGAATTATATTCAATGCATCAGAGATCAGCAGACTCATAAAATTCCTCA
>TARA_B110000438_G_scaffold59117_1_pt1 | contig 16745 bp, 16 predicted proteins | sample TARA_B110000438 | Tara Oceans TARA_B110000438 (sample SAMEA4398413) | marine metagenome | biome: Polar Biome; feature: [MES] marine water layer (ENVO:01000295) within the mesopelagic zone...; material: water (ENVO:00002006), including particulate matter (ENVO:01000060) such as...... | reverse complement strand
TCAACATTATACAAGAGTCAATCAGTATAAAAATGTTGAGACTCAAGATCTAAAAAAAGCGATTGAGGAGGTAACCGGACAAAATATGGACTGGTTCTTTGATCAGTGGGTCTATGAACCAGGTTTTCCAGAGTATCATGTAAAATGGAATTATAATCAGCGCAATAGAACCGTTAAACTCAATGTAAAACAAAAGCAGGGGATCAAAACAGGTCTCTTTAAAATGCCAATTACTGTTCAGATAGATGACCAGACTCATACAGTCTGGATCGAAGATAAAGAGTTGGTTTATGAGATCCCTACAGACATGCGGCCAAAAATGGTTATCTTTAATTCGGGTATGCGTTTACCGTGTAAGGTTGTTTTCAATAAGAGTATCTCCGAGTGGATCGTTCAACTTGAACATGGGCCACATATTTTAGATCGAATTGCTGCAGTTCAAGAGTTAAAGACAAAAAAAGGAAGACGTGTTGTTGAACTTGCGTTACTTAAAGCAGGTAGATCTGATGATTTTTGGGGTGTCCGTAAAGAGGCAATAAATGCCTTTTCCAGGTTTAAATCAAAGAAATACTCTTCTGAGCTGATGGAAATGTCTGAAGGCCAAGATAATCGAGTAAAAAGAGCGATCTGGAATGCACTTAAAAACTATAAGAATGATGAAGAGGTGAGTCAATTTTTACAGAATGTGATCAAGACGGATAGTAAATACTATAGCATAAGCGATGCCTTTCGATCTTTGGTTGTTGTTGATACTGCCTCAGCTCGAAAAATGGTTGAGCCATTGCTGGATACGGAGTCTCATAATGATGTTATCCGCAGCACTGCGATAGGTTATTTTGGAAGTGTTATAACTGATAATAACTATGATCGATTAAAAGAATTGGTTGCCTATGGCGGCACAACATGGGATGCACGCCCTGCTGCAGTAAATCAGCTTACTAAATATGTAAAAACAAAACCTGAGACCGTAGATCTCTTTGTTGATCTACTCGATGATAAATCACGTAGTGTTAGAAAAAGTGCAGTGTTCGCACTATCTCGCTTTGGTAAAAAGAAACACCTGCCAGTGCTCGACGAGGTGATGGTCAAAGATCCTATTATTGGTAGATTTGTTCGAGCAGCAAAAAAGAACATTATTGATCCACCAAAGAAACCAAAAAAGAAAGGTCCAGAAAAAGATCTTGAAGAGCTTAATAAAAAACTTCAAGATATACGAAAGATAGTAAAATAGATGGTAAATCCTTGGTCCGTATGGTTGATACCATGTGCTAAAGATATTGTAAAATATCAAGCTCTGATCAAGGACTGTTGTAGCAGGTCTTCAGCTCCCAATTTTATGCCCCACTTAACTCTGTTTGGGAGGTTGGATATTGAACCTGGATCTACTTTTCATTTTTTTAATGAGATCATCAAGGGCTGTCCTCCATTATCCATGAACCAGCTTGGCATATACAAAGGTCAACCACCCTGGAGGTCTCTTTTTGTTAAGGTAGAGGCTGATAACGCCCTTTTAAGAATACAAGAAAAAGTAAGCAATAGATTTAGATCAATTCGAGATTACACATTTGACCCACATCTGAGTATTGCGTACGGTAATGTCAAGATGAGCCAAAAAGAGATAGATGATATTTCTTTAGATGATAGTATAATGTTTTCTTCTGTAGCTTTGGTCAAGACTCCAGATAGAATTGATAGATGGAGATCATTCAGAACTTATAAATTGGTTGGATAGAATAAATGAAACATCCTTATCTTGTTATCGTTGATGTACAAGAGAATTTATTTCCGGTTATGGATGGGAAAGATAAATTTTTGAAAAATATTTTAATCCTTATAAAAGGATTTCAATTATTTAAACTTCCCATACTTGTTACTGAGCAGGCCCCTGAAAAGCTAGGCCCTACCATCAAGCCAATAAAGGATCTCCTAGCAGAAACTCAACCGATCATCAAAACATCCTTTTCCTGTGCTGCTGATCCAGAGTTTATGACTCAAACAAGTAGACTCGCAGGATATAACGGAGTTGTACTCGCAGGTATAGAGACACATGTCTGTGTTTATCAAACGGAGCGTGATCTTATTCATCGTGGGGAACACGTGGAAGTGGTCACGAATGCAGTCACATCTCGTGATGTAAATAATCATAGTGTGGCACTGGATCGTATTCGAAATAATGGTGGATTTTTAACAACGGTTGAGATGTTGTTATTTAATATTCAGGAAAAGGCTGGTGGAGATAGGTTTCGAGAATTGGTAAAACTTGTAAAATAAAGAACTAACAATAAATATAAAGCAACTACAAAGGAGAAAGGTGTTATGAGAAAAATTAGCTTTCTGATACCGATATTATTTCTTATCCATTTAACTGGATGTAATGAAGAGCAAACAAAGGTTACGATCAGCACACCAACGATACAGTGTGGTATGTGCCAGAAAACAATTGAGAGGGGACTTGCAAAGGTTAAAGGGGTGTCAAATTCAACGGTAGATCTTAAGACGAAGACAGCAACGGTTTCATATTCTGGAGAGAACGTAGACCTTGCAAAGATAGAGAAAGCAATATCTGCACTTGGTTATCAGGCCAATGAGATCCTGGCCGATCCTGTTTCTTATGAGGCACTAGCAGCATGCTGTAAGATCGGTGGAATGAATTAGGGAAAATTCTCCATTTCCAATGATCTGTAAAAAATGCTTTCAAAAATGGACAAAATGTGTAATTTCAATCCGTAATCCGAGAATATGACTACATGAAATTCATTATAAGACTAATAATAGGTCTACTTCTGATGGGATCGATGCCTATATCAGAACTGGGATCGGTGCGTGCTGAATCAGTACAAGAGAAGAAGAAGAAAAAGAAAAAGAAAAAAAAGAAGAAAAAGAAATCTTCTAAGAAAAAGAAGAGAAAGTCGTCTAAGAAAAAGAAAAAATCAGAAGATGAAAATAAAGCAGAAGATTCTGGCTCTTCTAAAAAATCAAAAGACTCTAATAAGTCGACAGGCTTTAATAGTGCAGCCTATGCGGATGAACTTTTTAACTTGACAGGAGAACTTAAATCCTCAAACAAGGAGCTTGCCAGAGCGACACGATATTTTTACGAAGAAGAAACAAAACAACAGGCAGTAGCGCTGGACTCGAAACCATTCTTTACAAGAGAAGATTTTGAAAAAGAATCTAAGTTGAACCCTGATAATTTATATGTGCAGCGGCAGCTAGGTATGCACTATGAGGCTAACGGTGATTATGCATCTGCAAAAGAAGTCTATTTACGTGAGGCGGGAAGGAATCCAGATAACCCTGATGCGCATTTTTATCTAGGATCACTTTATGCGACACTTGGAGAATATCAAAAAGCTAAGAATTCATTTGAAGAGGCGCTCTATCTAGATCCAAATCATGGTGCAACAATTGAGGCAATGTCAATGTTTGTCCACACAGATGAACAGCGTCAATTAAGCAATGATATTCTTAGGATCTCATCACAAAAATCTCCGGATGGACCGGCACAGCGAATTACGATCATTCGTGATAAAATGTCAGCAGGTGACTATATAGAAGCATTAAACCTTGCAGAAGAAGCAACAGAGAAATATCCATCTCATACTGGATTTATACAGCTTATTGGTGAAAATTATTTAAGGTTGGGACGTACTGAAGATGCAAAGCGATCGTTCCAGAGAGCCATTAAACTAAATTCAAAAGATATACAGCCTCATCTATCCTTGGCTGATCTTTACTTTGATCAAGGTAAATACGTATACGCTGCATTGTCCTATAGTGATGCAGTCTATATAGATCCAGATAATAGCGACTACAGGTATATGCAGGGATTAAGTTATTTTAATGCCAATGAATGGGGCAGAACAGCGGCATCATGGGAAGATCTATTACATTACCGTCCAAATGATGCAATTGTAAAGAACCTTTTACCTCAGACCTACTATGTTTTGGCAGTGGAGTATAATAGAATTGGTAATCCATCTATGGGGCGTCAGGCTTTTAAGAACGCACTATCAGTTAATAATAATACGACAACCTGGTTGCCAGGTGCGATGAGTGTTCTGGGAAAGTATTATCGTGAAAAAAATATGCATAATGAGTCACTTGTTGCATACCAAGAGGTTCTTGAACTGAGTCCGAATGACCCTGATGCATATATGGGAATGGGTATCACGTATTGGAAAATGGATGAGAAACAATTGGCACGTGCATCTTGGGAGAAAAGTTTGCAGATAAAGCCTGGTAACAATGAGTCGAAAGGCTGGCTTATCCTATCTTCTCAGGGATCTTAGTTTTTTCTTTATCTTATAATAAATACTTAATTTTTAAAATATAGCAGTAATGCTTCGTCTTTTCTTCTTCGTTATACTCTTTTTATCACAGTCATTCTCAAAGGACTTTTATAAAGGAGATTCCGTAGTAAAAGAAGGTGTATATGCTTTCTATAACTATGAATTTGATCAAGCTGTAGATATTCTTAGTGATGCTAGAGAGCAATACCCCGATCACCCAGGTGTGCATCTAATATGGGCGGCTTCTCGATGGGTTCGGTCTCAGGCAAGTTCTTCTATTGAAGAAACATATAATACTCTTGAATCTGACCTGCTAGAGATAGAGCCAATATATGAAGATCTAGTGGCCCGTTTCCCTTCTGATCCTAATTACCGACTTTATCAAGGTTCTGCAATGGGACTCAGTGCTCGAGTGACACTTGGTAAAAAACAGTGGCTAAAAACTCTATACCGTTCTTATAGAGGTTTTTCAATTATTGATAAAGTTGCCGAGGACTCTCCGCAGATAATGGACGCTAAGTTACCCATTGGTATCATTGAATATTATGCATCAATAAGTAACTCTTTTTTAAAATGGACAGTGTCTTTATACGGTCTGGATGCATCACGAGAATCAGGTTTACGTAAAATGTCGGAGGCCGCTGAAGAGGGAACTTGGGCGTGGATCGAAGCAAAGGCGATACTAAGTAATTTATATCTTTGGGTTGAAGAGGAACCTATCCTCGCATTTAGGTATTCAAAAGATTTAGTCGAAAATTTTCCAAATAATTTTTACTTTAATCTATTATTATTAGAGTCAATGATTCGTGTAGATAAGTTAAGTGAATCTTCAGCAATAATTAAATATATGGAAAATATATCAAGTAACTTAACAAGTAGGCAAATAGAATGGTATCTCCCATATTTAGATTATGAAAAAGCGTTGCTTCTCTTTTATAAAGGTCAATATTCAGACGCTTTGGTGTTGTTAAATAACACGATCATTTCTTATACCGCAGAGCTAGATATCATTCTTGGGAATGCATATTTATTGCAGGGTATGATATATGATATTATGGATCAGCGAGGTAAAGCAAAACAGAGTTATCATGATTGTATTGGATTGGATAACTTTTCATCTGCAATGGATAGATCAAAACAATATTTGAAGATACCTTATCAGATAAATTAATGGAATTCTACTGTCCTAATTTAACTCAATATCAGCGCTGGAATACTCGAGCCGTAATGGTGGGTGATATCGGGGTGGGAGGTAAAAACCCGATTCGGATACAATCGATGACCACAACGGATACGATGGACACTCAGGGTACGATCGAGCAATCGATAAGAATGATCAAAGTTGGATGTGAGATCGTTCGAATAACTGCGCCCAGTATTAAAGAGGCTGAAAACCTTAGAGTCATAAAACAGGGATTAATAAAAAGAGGGTATAATACGCCTCTCGTGGCTGATATTCATTTCACACCAAATGCTGCAGAGCTGGCAGCGACTATTGTTGAAAAAGTAAGGGTCAACCCAGGGAATTATGCGGACAGAAAAAAGTTTGAATCCCATGATTATTCAGATCGTTCTTACGGAGAGGAGCTTGAAAGGATCAGAGATAGATTTACTCCTCTTGTGAAGATCTGTAAAGCGAATGGCACATCAATGAGAATCGGTACGAATCATGGGTCATTATCGGATAGGATCATGAGTCGATATGGAGACACCCCATTGGGCATGGTTGAATCTGCGATGGAATTTATAAGGATTGCAGAAGAACAGAACTACCATAACATTATTTTATCTATGAAAGCGAGCAACACTCAGGTTATGGTTCAAGGATACAGACTCTTGGTAAAGACGATGGTGGATGAAGGAATGAATTATCCTTTACACCTTGGAGTAACAGAAGCCGGTGATTCTGACGATGGAAGGATCAAGTCAGCGCTTGGAATTGGAACGTTGCTTGAGGATGGTCTAGGAGATACAATACGTGTTTCTTTAACAGAAGAACCAGAGGCTGAGATACCCGTTGCTAAATCGCTTGTTTCTAGGTACCAGGATAGAAAATTAACTCATAATGAGGCTATCAAGATAGAAGAGCTACCTTATGATCCCTTTTTTCATGCCAAGAGAGAGACAAAAAAAATAATCAATTTGGGAGGTAAGGAGGTACCTCGAGTTATAGGAGATCTATCGAAAGACTCTTTGATCACACCATCAGACTTAGGCAAATTTGGCTATTTATATGCTGCTGAGCAGGATAAGTGGCATATGTCTGACCTTGCTTCAGATTATATATATATCGGCGGAAATTCATTGGATTTTGAGATTCCAGGCACCTTGTCAATCATCCAAGACCACCATCATTTAGAAAAAAAAGATTTCCATTACCCATTATTTTCATTTGATGAAATTAAAGAAATACCTGTAGAAAGTGTCTCATTTATGAGATGCTCTGAGACCGATGACATTTTTTCAATAATTAGATCATTACCAAATTGTATCATTATACTAGAGAGTGATCAGGAATATGCATATGCTGACCAACGAAAGTTTTTTATAGAGTGTTCTAACGCTAATATAAAAAACCCTGTGATAGTAAGACGATCTTATTTAAACCATACGAATGATGAGATAATGCTCTACGCATCTACAGATATTGGAGGTCTACAGATCGATGGCTTTGGAGATGGTCTCTGGATATCTTCGAATAATAGTAAAGTTGCAATGAATGAGATTTCTTTTGGTATTTTGCAGGCCAGTAGGTCGCGTATTTCAAAGACAGAGTATATCTCATGTCCATCATGTGGAAGGACCCTTTTTGACCTTCAGCAGACCACAGCAAAGATCCGTGCTCGCACTGATCATTTAAAGGGGATCAAGATAGGGATCATGGGTTGCATTGTTAATGGTCCCGGAGAAATGGCCGATGCTGATTATGGATATGTTGGTACGGGTACAGGCCAAATATCACTATATAAAGGCCAGGATGTTGTTCAAAAAAATATCTCTGAGAAGTTAGCAGTAGATGCCTTAATTGATTTGATAGACTGCAATGGTGACTGGGTACAACCTAGTGATGTTTAACATTGTCCATGTATCTCATAGAATCGTATTATTAGACACTTCAAATCCCTTGAGATGCTGAAAAAAGAGAATATCATGAAAAAACTTATTTTAGTCCTACTAATATCGTTCATATTTCCACAGTCACAGGCGGGATCACTTTCCCCAGTTGTGACATACTGGAAAACGTTATCACAAGAAGAAAAATCTACTTTTCTCTTTTCTTATTTAACTCAGGTCTACGAGACTCATACGGAACTCCAAAATACCGTCGGGTATGGTGGCATTACAGAGTGGTATTATGAGAATCGGGCTGAAATGGTGTATGGTATTTTTGACCAGTTAGAAGAAATAGAAATTTCTGAAATAGCAAAATGGATCGATGAGTTTTACTCTCATGGTGAATATGCGAATCGACCTTTTTATGAGGCCTTGGAATTTGCATATCGTTTTGCAGATGCCTCAGGTGCAAATATATGGGAAAAGTATGAGAATTTAAAATTTGATAAAATAAAACCTGGAAAGGATTAATGTCATTTTATCAGCCTGGTTTTTTAAAAAGTTGGCTGATCATATATCGTGAAGGCGGGCTTTTCCATCTACTCAAGGTAAAAGGTTGGACAGTCGTTTTTGCTTTTTTTTTGTTTTATTTAATTCGGGATTCGGTACTGTATATCCTTATCCCTTATCTGGCTTACTCTAACTTAAACTCCTGTTATTGATCTAAGGATGACTAGGAGAGTACTATTCGTTATCTCATTCATTGGATATCTTTTCAGTCAAGTCCAAACAGATAAACCAATTGAGACATGCGGGCATCTACGATCCGCTAATAAATTATTATCAAGTAAGTCGACTCTAACAGAAGATCAGGAAAAGATAGACATTACCTATTATCGAATAGATCTTGAAATAGATATAGTTGAACAAGTGATAAGTGGATCGGTCCTTGTAAATGGCCTTGTCGGATTTGATCAACCAGATAGTATAGTCTTTGATCTCTCTAATGATCTGGAGGTTGACTCTTTAAATCTAAATAATGAGCCTTCCTCTTTTATACATGAGGATAACCTTTTGAAAATACCAGCTGGGGCATCGATACCTGAGGGCTATGACTTCAATGTGGAAATTTTTTATCATGGCACACCTTCTTCTTCAGGGTTTGGGTCATTCAACTTTGATACACATGCGGGTATTGATCATATCTGGACTCTTTCCGAGCCGTACGGAGCTCGTGACTGGTGGCCTTGTAAAGATGATCCCTCTGATAAAGCAGACTCTGTTGATGTGATCATTACTGTTCCAGAAGCTCAGATTGTAGTCTCGAATGGCCTAATGGTTCAAGAACTAGAACTTGAGAATGATAGAAAACAGTACCACTGGTCAGAGCGATATCCTATTTGCACCTATCTTGTATCCGTGACAACGTACCCATATACGGTCTGGCATGATCAGTATATTGGACTGGAGGGAGATACGCTGCCACTCGATTATTATGTATATCCAGATCATTATGACCTTGTCTATGATAACTATTTATTAACAAATGATATGATGGAAGTATTTGCCGAACGTTTTGGTGAATATCCATTTATGGGCGAAAAGTACGGACACGCTGAATTTGGTCGCGGTGGGGGAATGGAACATCAGACCATTTCGAGCATGGGGGGACACTCGCAATGGCTTATAGCCCATGAACTTGGTCATCAATGGTGGGGTAATCTCGTCACTTGTGCTAGTTTTCATCATATATGGCTTAATGAGGGATTTGCGCGATTCTCCGAAGCGATATGGTATGAAGCCTATAATGGAGTAGAAGCATATAAAGATTATTGGCAGACCCATGCATATTATGGGCCCGGCACTGTGATCGTAGAGGATCCATCGACAACAGGCCAGATATTTAATGGTAGTCTTACCTATAATAAGGGAGGTTGGGTGGTCCACATGCTTCGTGGTGTTATGGGTGACAGCTTATTTTTCGAGGCTCTAAGATCATATGCTTATAATGATACTTTAGCATACAGTGCAGTAACCACAGAAGATCTCCAAGCTGTCTTTGAAGATGTCTCAGAGATCGATCTCAACGATTTTTTCCAGCAATGGATCTATGGTGATTATTACCCTAGGTATGGTGTTTCTTGGGAAAGACTAGAGAACGAGGAATTATTGGTAAAGATCCAACAACTACAGGCCTGGCAATATTTTCATATGCCAATAGATCTACAAGTTATCACTCAATCAGATACATTAATATTTCGATTGGATAATCAAGGTGAGTTACAGGAATACAATTTAGGTTTCATCAACTCCCCAACATTTAATATCCGTTTAGACCCTGATAATTGGATCTTAAAAGAAGTAGAATATCTAGCTGTAGATGGATTAAACCCTGACCAATCACAATTATTTCTTTATCCTAATTATCCAAATCCATTTAACCCCGAAACATCAATATTGTATTACATACCAGATAACTTGGGTGAGATCAAACCAAGTATTAAAATTTATGATATTAAGGGAAGAATGATAGATAAAGTAATTGTTGATAGAGCGGGGCCAGGATTAAATAAAACAAAATGGAATGCATCTGGGCATGGATCAGGGACTTATTTTATTAGGTTAGAAACGGATAACTCATTCTATCAACAAAAAGTACAGCTTCTAAAGTAAATGGATAAAGTTCGCATTCTCAATCTTAAAATTCCTGCACGGCACGGTGCCTATGAATTTGAAAAGGATAAGGATGGTTTATTCGAATTGGATATTGAGATGCACACTGACCTGTCGGTTCCGGGCGAATCTGATGATTTAAATGATACGATCAACTATGATGAAATAGTTAATGTAATTACAAATATATTTACAGAGAAAGATTATAGCCTGATTGAAGCTGTCGGTGAAACTATTTGCACCAAAATATTAGATAGCTATCCTGTCGATGAGGTCGTGATAAGAATCAGGAAACCTCACGCACCCATTAGGGCAAGCTTAGATACTGTTGAAATAGAATTAGTTAGAAAAAATAAATGAATTCAGTTGATGCATTTCTTTCGCTAGGTTCAAACGTGGGAGACCGTGAAGCGAACTTAGCACAGGCAACGATGGCACTGTCAATCAACTTTGATATTGTTGATATCGTTAGCTCTTCTTATTACGAGTCAGAGCCATTATACAATACTTCACAGCCTGAGTTTCTAAACTCAGTTGTACGTTGCTCAACATCTCTAAGGCCATTTGACCTCTTAGATGTTACACAGCGGGTTGAGAGTATGTTGGGTAGAATTAAAATAAGAGAAAAAAATCAGCCAAGGATCATTGATATTGATATATTGCTTCACGGTGACTCTATTCTTGAAACTGAGGAACTTGCTATCCCTCATCCTATGATGAGTCTAAGAAAGTTTGTATTAATACCATTTGCTGAGATTGCTCCAAATCTTAAACTTCCACATTCAAATCTGACAATTAATGATCTAATTGATCATTGCCCTGATCGGTCTAGGGTTGAGCGTCACTTAATGGAAAAACAAGCTTGAGAAATTTATATTACATTGCGATTGAAGGGCCTATCGGAGTAGGGAAGACCAGTTTAGCAAACCTAATGTCAAAAGAGTTAGGTGCTCGACTTGTCCTAGAAGAGTTTGAAGAAAATCCTTTTTTACCCGATTTCTATAAAGATCCAGATCGATATTCATTTCAGACTCAGTTATTCTTTTTACTCCAGAGATATCGACAGCAGCAGGAATTACGTCAAGTAGATATGTTCCAAAAATTACTGGTAACCGACTATATGTTTGTCAAAGATCGATTGTTTGCATCGCTAAATTTGAGTGAAAAAGAGATGCACCTTTATGACACAGTTGCGAACCTTTTAGAACGAAATATAATTAAACCTGATCTGGTTATTTATTTACAGGCTGATACAGATACCCTTATGAAAAATATCTCGCAGAGGGGTAGAGAAATGGAAACAGATATCACCTACGATTATATTGATGCATTAAGCCAGGTCTATACAGAATATTTTTTCCGATACCAAGATACACCATTGGTTATAATTAATACGAATAATATTGACTTTGTTCATAATGAGAATGACCTCAAAGAGGTTATTAATTTTATTCGCCAGCCAGTGTCTGGGACTAAATTCTTTAATCCGGTATCTGATATTTAATGGTTAAATGGATACTATTAGGAATAATTTTTTATATCCTATATAAATCTGCCGGTCCAATTTTTTCAATTATAAAATTTAGTCAAAGGGTAAAAGAAAAACAGGTAAAGACTCAGGTGAGATCTAAAGTTAATAAAATGGATATCCAAGACGCTGAATTTGAAGAGAGTCCAGAATGAAAGCGCTTAAGAATATCTTTTATGATAAAGAGTTATTTCGTGATAGTCGAGATTGGGGTTTAGTTATTCTAAGAGTGATTCCTTCATTCTATTTATTTTATTATCATGGAATGAGGAAAATTGGTTCAGGCGTAGAAACCTGGGAATGGTTAGGTGAGGCTGCTATGCCTGTTATTGGAGTGTCTTTTGGTTATGTTTTTTTTGGATTTATAGCAGCACTAAGTGAAGGAGTATTCACTTGGTTGGTTTTATTTGGGTTTCAGACCCGTTTGGCATCCCTATTTATTATGTTGACCATGTTCTTTGCTGGTGCTTACCATTTAAATGATGGTGAGAGTGGTGAGTCAGCATTTATATATTTTACAATATATTTGACAATACTGTTATGGGGTCCAGGAAAATTCAGTGTTGATAATAGATTGAAAATAATTTGATTTTGGTTAAAATAATTAAAAAGATCAAAGTACTAATGACGAATAAATGTTTTTCTAAATGAATAAACTATTTTATTTCTTTTTACCAATTTTCCTATTCGGACAATTTGATCAAATCTCAAATGGGTTTGGCATTGATATTGGCTCAAGCGGGTCTGGTCTGTTTATGACTCGCGGATATATGCATACATCAGAATTTTTCTCTATAAACAGTGAACTACGGTTCTATGATATAAAAGCAGATGACGAAACTATCGTTTATGATTACTATAGTGGGCAGTACCAGGCGGTAGGTGGGAAAAGTCTTTTAATGATTCCCATGTTAATTGGGGTCAATTATTATCCATTTACCGGAAAGATCGAAAATAATTTTTCTCCATTTGTAACAGCTAGGACTGGTCCTGTTTTAACATTAGATGGTGAAGAGATTGGGTCTTTTAGAGAAAGGTGGGAAAAACCAAAGAAACAGATATCAACCGGTAGTTTTATAGGGTTGGGTATTGATTTTAAGATGGTGGGTCAGTCATCTTTATCAATAATGGTTGGTAAAGAGATCTTACCATTAAAGCAATATGCAGATGGAAAAAAAGACTATTCTGGCTTTCTGATCCATTTGTCTTTTAATCGAAGGAAAAAGTGATCCCCAGTAAAGCTTTCTATATAGATCCAGAAAACATGGATGCTTCTAATTTTCAGTTGGATATGGATGAGTCTCGTCATGCCGTTCAGGTGCTTCGACTAGAGATTAATGATGAAATCTGTCTTTTAAATGGTATTGGAACAGGGTTTATTGGCGTGGTTAGATCTATCAATAATGACCTTGTCTCAGGCTTGATCAAGAAAGAGTTAAAAGGTTTGGGTGAAAATATAATTAATATTGTTTTGGCTCCTGCGATTATCAAACGTGATCGTTTTGAAAACCTTATTGAAAAAGCTACTGAAATAGGGATTAACATGATTCAGCCTCTGGCACTTGATAGGTGTGTTAAAAAAACGATTAATATTGAACGATGTGAAAAAATAATTCGTTCTTCTGCTAAGCAATGCCTCAGAAGCAAATTTCCAAAGGTGAACTCTCCAGTAAATATGCAAAATTTTATTGATAATCTTTTTGGGCAAACTCTTGCAGGCATGATGGATTCTTCAAAAAGTCTATCTAAAATAGATTTTAATAAAGGCGAACCGATAAATGTTATTATTGGTCCAGAAGGAGATTTTAGTAATCGAGAATTAAATATGATGAAGGACGTTGGTGTACATTTCTATTCATTAGGCAGTAGACGTTTGCGCTCAGAAACTGCATCCTTAACTTCGATTTCTATATTGAATGAAATTTTAAATTAGGTGCGAACCATGGAAAATTGTTTATTCTGCCAAATTATTTCACGTAAAATTCCAGCTGAGGTAGTTTTTGAAGATGAGAGACTCTTAGCATTTCGAGATATTGAACCTAAGGCACCAATTCATATCTTGATCATTCCAAAGGTTCATATTTCAACATTGGATGATATAAAGACTGATCATAAAGAATTAGTGGGTCATATTATAAAAGTTGCATCTGAACTAGCTAGGGTAGAAGGGATTAGCGACACAGGGTACCGAACTGTCTTTAATTGTAAGAAAGATGGCGGGCAAACTGTTTATCATATTCATTTACATTTGTTGGGTGGTCGGGAATTGACCTGGCCTCCTGGTTAATCTTATAATTCTGATCTATAGAGCCTCTTATTACGAGATTATGCAAGTGCAGTATAGTTTTATGGAGGGAATTCAAGTAAATTTTAATTCTGCATCCTAAGCTAATGTAAAATGTATATCTCAGAACTAAAAATGCATGGTTTTAAATCCTTTGCCAATAAGGAGGTCATGAAGCTGGGCCAAGGCATTACCACGGTCGTAGGTCCCAATGGGTGTGGGAAAACTAATATTGTTGATGCTATTAGATGGGTTTTAGGAGAGCAAAAGTACAGCGTCCTTAGAAGTGGTAAGATGGAAGACGTCATATTTAACGGTGCTGAGGGGACAAAACCCTTGGGTGTTTGTGAGGTCTCAATGACTGTACATAATAATGCTGGTAAGCTTCCTATCGAGTATAATGATATTGAAATAGCGCGAAGAGTATACAGGAGCGGAGAATCAGAATATTATTTAAATAAAACTCAGTGTCGTCTTAAAGATATAATGGATCTATTTGTAGATACTGGCATGGGTGCAGATGCATACTCTGTAATTGAATTAAAAATGATCGAGCAGATCTTATCAGAGACAGGCGATGATAGAAGAAAAATGTTTGAGGAAGCATCGGGGATCCATAAATACAGGACTCAACGTAAGTCGACCATACGAAAATTTGAAATAACCAGAACAGATCTTGAGCGTGTAAATGATATCATACTCGAAGTAGAGCAAAAGGTAGGTAGCCTTGGAAAACAGCTAAAACGATTTAAGCGCCATGCAATATTAACCGAAGATCTACATAATAAAGATCTAGACCTAGCTTTTTTACAGGTGCATCGATATCAATCTTTAGTTGCACCATTAAATTCTAGAATAAAAGAATACCAACATTTACGCGAATCAAAAACATCCGAATCTTCTATCCATGAGAAAAAGGTAATTCAATTACAATCAATCTATAAATCTCAAGAGACCGAGTTAAATACCCTTCAGTCAAAAATGACTGGTATGAATGAAAACAGAGAGGTAATAAGAAACAAGGTCTTAATATGTACGGAGCAGGGTAGAGGTGCATTGTTGACTATTGAACGTCTAGAAAGAGAGATAAAAACTAATTTTCAAAAGATAGAAAGTTTGAAACAGCTGAGTCTTGATTTTGATCAAGAAATGACGGAGATAGAGCCTGATATCAATGATAGGCTAGATGCCTATAAAGCTGAAAAAATTGAGTTAATTAAATTAGAAAAATTTTATCAAAATTCAGTCAATATATTTGATTTTACTCAGAATGACCGTTGGGAATTACAACGAAAATTAGCAGATGACCGTTCCTTATTTGATCGTACTCAAGCAATCGTAGATGAGAAAGTCGGATCACTAAAAAAAATAGATCAATTTATAGAAATTAAAATCAAAGAAAATAATAGCCACAAAGAAAGCCAGAAGAGTTCAATTAGTAAACAGAAAAAAGCAAAAGAAACTCTAGAAGAAGCTAGACTACAATTAAAAATAAAACAGAATGGCCTTGTTTCTCTAAAAGAAAATCTTAACCGACTTTCTGAAAAAAATTATTCTGTTTCTGCGATGATAGAGTCCTTAAAAGGTCAGAGCGAGTTTTATTCCGAATTAGTTGAGACAAAAGAAGGATTTCCGGAGGGGACTCGTTTTGTACTAGAAAACCCAACCATTTTCCCAGGTGTTCTTGGGACTGTTGCAGATATGTTTCAAGTAGATGAAGAGTACCGTGATGCTCTTGAATCTGGATTAGGTGACCTTTCACATTGTCTTATAGCAAAAGATAAAATATCTGCTTATGCTACTCTGAAGAATGCTCAAAATAATCAAGCTGGTGACCTAACAATTATCCCTTTAAAAGAAGCCGCAAACTTGGCTGTTAAATTGAAAACGCTTCCTGAAAATAATTTAGTGATTGCAAGGGCATCAGATTTAGTTAAAACTAGCAAAGAACTAAAACCTCTTTCTGAATATTTATTGGGTGATCTTTTAATAGTTGAAGAATTAGGAGAGGCTCATCAGTCAACAGCTCTTGATGGTTGGGGTCTTGTCGATCGATCTGGTTCTTATTCTGGAAGTGACATGGTAATAAAGAATAGACAGATATCTGAACATGGAAACTTAATAGGTCGTCAGAAAAAATTGGATGTTATTAAGACAGAATTAAATCATTTGCTCATAAAAGAAGAAAAGCTAAAGACCAATACCAAAATTATTTTTAATGATATATCAGCTGAACAAAAAAATATTAAAGAATTACAAATAAATATAGAAAAATTAAATAAAATATCGTTAGGTCTAGAAAACGAAGTAATTCGAGATCATTTTAAACAGACTCAAATTCAAGATTCTATCAAAGTTGCAGAAGAACAACTTCGTGATAATAATGAAGAGCTTAAACAAGCCCAAAAATCCTTGGAATTTCTACAACCAACAGTGGATAATGCTAATAAAAAATTACAGTTATCTCAAGAAAAAGTTGATAGTGCAAATGAGAAGATGCTTACGGCTAGAAAGAATAGAGATGAATTTCAACAATCCTTGCAGGAATCAAGAATTAAATTAATTGAACTTGAATCTCGTAGAGACCAGCTCAATTTCAAGAGGTCCTCTGGAGAAGAAAATAAAGCAGAATTAGGTCTAAGACAGGACTTGATCAAAAAAGAGATAAATCAATTAGAACAAAAGAAAAAAGATCTTGATACGAAAATTCTAAATGGTGAAAAAGAGTTAGATACCCTTAATGCTGAGATTCAAAAACAAAGATCTCTTTTAGATCTTAAGCAATCTGTTTACAGAGAGACGTATCAGAATATTGAAGGGGTACAAGCACGGATAGCTTCAGAACAAAGAGACCGAGAACAGATCCTTGAAGATCTGAAGAATTCAGAGCTAGAAGCTTCTAAAATTGAGCAAA
>TARA_B110000438_G_scaffold44658_1_pt1 | contig 16747 bp, 14 predicted proteins | sample TARA_B110000438 | Tara Oceans TARA_B110000438 (sample SAMEA4398413) | marine metagenome | biome: Polar Biome; feature: [MES] marine water layer (ENVO:01000295) within the mesopelagic zone...; material: water (ENVO:00002006), including particulate matter (ENVO:01000060) such as...... | reverse complement strand
TCCTGCCCATCAAGCGTTTTTCCTATCGTCTCATGAGAGCAATGTTCATAGCTTAAGGCATTCGCAATAAGATCGTGGTGGCGTTCCATGGAATAGGGAATGAAATAAGCAAAATAGACTGCATCATGTTTAGAGGTGAAAACGATGCTCAATACATCAGCTTTTAGATTAGTAGAATGACGGTACCACTCTTTTCTATCATAAGAATAAAGCACACGATAATTTTCAAACCCAGGGGGATAAGCGGCACTTTTTACATTAGTAATATTTAACGTACATTGCTCGTTTTTAACACCACTAAGTCGAAAGTAAAACCATTGGAAAAATTCAGAATTATTGTCCTGACGAATTTCCAATTGAATATTGCTAGGGTCACTGCAATTAATTACAGAAATATTTCCCGCATCAAAATTCTGATTGATCTCCATGGGCTTTCCTTGTTTCATTACATTTGAATCAAATTCAAAGGGCGTACAGATGAGAATATGACTTTATAAACAACAATTTGCTATCATTGGCGCCCTTTTTCTACAGCCCACGAATCTAGACTCGGCTACGGCAGATACTATGGCAGTTATCACAGACAATTTAAATATTATGTCAAATGATGCCCTCATCACTCCTGAACAACTAAAGGAGGAAATGCCCTTAGCTGGCGCTGCAATGGACTCAGTGCGGAGTGGCAGAGAAACAATATTTTCAATACTCGATCGCAAGGACCCACGTCTTTTTGCCGTTGTTGGTCCATGCTCGATCCATGATACTGACGCAGCAATTGATTATGCACGACGATTGAAGGAGCTTGCCGACAAAGTACAAGATTCTTTATTCATAGTTATGCGCGTCTATTTCGAAAAACCAAGAACCTCTATTGGCTGGAAAGGGCTCATAAATGATCCATATCTTGATGATTCCTTTAAGATAGAAGAGGGATTACGCAAAGGGCGAAAACTTTTGTTGGACATTGACGAGCTTGGCTTGCCAACTTCAACCGAAGCGCTTGACCCTATTTCGCCTCAATACCTGCAAGATTTAATTGCCTGGTCTGCGATTGGTGCTCGAACAACAGAATCGCAGACTCATCGTGAAATGTCATCAGGGCTTTCGTCAGCAGTTGGTTTTAAAAATGGAACCGATGGTGGTTTAACTGTTGCAGTTAATGCAATGCAATCTGTATCTAGTCCCCACCGCTTTTTGGGAATTAACAGCAGCGGTCAAGTTTCAGTAGTAACGACTAAAGGTAACCCCTATGCTCATGTTGTGCTCCGCGGAGGAAGTAATGGTCCTAACTATAACTCTGACCATGTTACTCAATGTGAGAAAGCTCTAGCCGGTGGCGGAGTCAGTAGTAACATTGTAATTGATTGTAGCCATGCAAATTCGAGCAAGAACCCGGATGTGCAACCCATAGTCTTAAAAGACGTGACCCGTCAAATTCTGGAAGGAAACACTTCCATTATTGGTGTAATGCTTGAGAGTTTTATCCACGCAGGCAATCAAGCAATACCTGAAGACTTGGATAAGCTAAAATATGGAGTTTCGGTTACAGACGCTTGTATGGATTGGGAGACTACTGAACGGTCATTGTTGGAAATGGCTGAAAGACTAAAAGGCGTGCTAACGAAGCGTTAGCTCAATTAGAAAGTGGATCCAGATTGAGAAAAGAATTCAGTTCCTTCTTTCTTATGTAAACACTCTATTTGTCGATTCTATCCCGTGAATTTTATACTTAACTTCCAGTAACGGTTTTCCCAAGGCAACAAAAAAGCCCTAAAGGGCCTTTTTATTGTGGGTCCTGCTACTAAGGTTAGGGTTCCGTTAGGCGCTACTGGCGTAGACAATCGAGAGAGGTTCTTTCTCCTTCCTTCCCAAGCTTATCCATTTTTGGATGAAGGGGTTATCCAGTAGGCTTTGCATGTAGGTGTTTGCATCTTCGCTCAGGTCTGCGCCATAGGTCTCGAAGGACACCGCTATCGGTGCGAACATACAATCTGCAATGGAGAAACGTCCATAAAGGTAATTTCCGTTTTCTCCAAAGCGTTTTCTACAACAGCTCCATATGGCATCAATACGTGCAATTTCGTTTTGCAAATCATTAGATGGGGTTAGTCTGTAGGAAGCCTTGCAGTTTAGTGGCCATTCTTTTTTAAGTGTCACAAATTCCGAATGAATTTCTGCGCTTACTGAACGTGCATTAGCTTTGCGTTTTGGGCTAGTGGGCCAACCTGCGCCAGTGAGGAGGTTTTCCGAAATATACTCACAAATTGCTAAAGAATCCCAAACTGTTGTTTCTCGATGCAATAAAACAGGAACTTTTAACGAAGGAGAATAAGGCCCCAGTTTTTCAGCGGTATTGTCTTGAAAAAGTGCAATCTGAATTTCTTCAAAATCTACATCAAACATCTTTAGTAATAGCCATGGGCACATCGACCAGGACGAATAATTTTTGTTTCCAACGACAAGTCTGATGTCTTTCATTTTATGACTCCAAATTAATTTAATCTTTTTGATCATCAGGTGTTTGAGTGAGCATAGATTGACTGCTGTCTCTTAGTCGTACGATCACTCGTCGATCAAAAAAATCAGTTTCGAAATTTTGCACTAGTTGGAGTGGACGAGTTTCTCCGTACGCCAACGTTGCAATCAAAGTATTATCTATTCCCATCTCCATAAAAAAAGATTTTACTGAGTCACTACGTTGTTGAGATAGGTTCAAGTTTCTGCTCGGCTTTCCATTACGGTCGGAATAACCAGTGATTTCAACTTTTGCATTTGTCATTTTTTTAGCAAGTGTTGCCATGCTTTCGAGTTGTTCTTTGTAATGGAGTTCAATATCACTGGACCCAGTTCTAAAATGAATGGAGACAACAATATTGTCGCAGCAAGTAATCGTTGGTTGGGTTGATAGAAATGCAGGCAATATCTGTGGAGGAGCTTTTCTAAAAAGATCGATTTCCGTTTGTGTGGTTAGATGTTCTTTTTTAATAATCTCTAGTTCATTTTTTACTGCAGCAAGTTGGACTTGTGATTCATTAAGCGATGCCTGCAAGTCATTCGCTTGACTCATAGTGTTCCATCCGTCTCCGAACAAGGCGCCAATACCTGCCCCAATAACGGCGCCAGGAGGACCCCCTGCTGCGCCACCTAGAATTGCGCCACTAAAAAAACCCCAAGTTTCTCCTTTTAGCAGTTGTTCTTCATAGCTTAGGTGTGAAGTATCCGTGAATGCCGTGCTACTGGTGGCGCAGAGAATTAGTAATAAAGAGAGTTTTTTAACCATAGCCATTTCCTGTTTTGGGCGGAACAAAAATCAGTTAGTTAGAGTCCAATAAAGTAAGAGGTTTCTTAAAGGCACTCCCTTCTGATCTCATATTGCGTATTAAACACGACGTTTCTTGCACCGGAGGGCGGGGATTGGGGCTATGTGGTGATTAAATATGGCAGAATAGTGACAATCAGCTGAAAGCGGCCCTCATCTCTCTTTATAAGTGGGCAAATGGGGTATAGTCGCGAGTAACTCAGCGCTAACTTATTGAGACATAAGTAAAACCCCTAGTTTCAGAAAAACTGAAATATCAGTAGAAGAATCGATATATGAGCAGAAGAATAGCAATTGTTGAGGACGAGGCCGCCATCAGGGAGAATTATGCTGATGTCTTACGCAAGCAAGGCTACGAAGTACAGACCTACGCAAACCGTAAAGACGCAATGTCTGCTTTTGATATTCGGCTACCAAATTTGGCTATCATTGATATTGGCCTTGAGACTGAAATCGACGGTGGTTTTACTCTGTGCCAGGCACTAAGGGGTTTGTCTGACACCTTGCCTATCATATTCTTGACAGCGCGAGACAATGATTTCGACACCGTTAGTGGCTTACGCATGGGTGCCGACGACTATTTAACCAAGGACATAAGCCTTCCCCATTTAACAGCAAGAATTGCTGCCTTGTTTCGGCGGCTCGATGTTATCGATCAGCCTCCGTCTCCAGAAAATTTAATAGAACGGGATAAACTCACTCTAGATATCGGTCGGTTAACAGTTCAATGGAAAGGAGGCGCTGTGCCTTTAACAGTTACCGAATTCTGGATGGTTCATGCGTTAGCAAAATTTCCTGGCCATGTAAAAAGTAGACAAGTACTTATGCAAGAATCAAAAATATTCGTCGATGGCAGCACAATTACCTCCCATGTTAAACGGATTCGTAAGAAGTTCATGAAGGCTGATAACGATTTTGATTGCATCGAGACTGTCTATGGAATGGGTTATCGCTGGAATGTTGAACTACCCGCAAGTCATTAATAAATGCGTTCTTCATACTATTAAAGACACGATTAACTTAAATTAATTTTTAAAAATAAGTTTGATGTAATAATGCGCACTAAATAGTAGTTATTTTCAATTATGAAAATTACATTAAAAAATCCTTTTGGAATTCGCTTCAAGCTGGTTTTCCTTTCCAGTTTTTTGTTGGTAATTCCTTGGCTTGGTTATAAATATATTCTTGTCATGGAAGAATATCTGCAGCGGGGACAAGAGCAGACTGTTCTTGGTACTGCGCAAGCCCTCGCTACTGCACTAAACGAGCGCCCTGAACTTTTTGACGAAGGTAGCTATAGCCCGGCACGGCGAAGCGAAGATCTTTATGTGTATCCTGTATTTTCTCCACTAGAGCTAGATGATGGCTCACTTCTCGATTGGCGCGAGTATCAGCAGTACGAAGTAGATTATGACCGTAGAAATTATTTACGTACTCCGCTTAACCCTGTTCGCTACTACGATAAAGATGGGTCGGTTCAATTTAAAAATATGGTGGGTGAATATAATGGCTCTCTTTTTGCTTACTTTAAAGTTAAAGACGACCATCTTGTTTATCGAGATCGCGAAGCCTTAAGCGTATTTCGAAGTGACTTCCTGCAACTAACGATGTTGTCTCAAGATGGAAATGAGATTGCGCGCTATGTCATTGCACCCTATGGTCCTGAGCCAATTTATCCGTTCCATGTAGAAAGTGATTATTCGAATCCCACTTATGAAGGCCGAATTACAGGGCAGTGGTATGAGGTAGAGGGTGGATATGAAGTGGAATTGCAAATTCCTATGCAGATGCTTGGGGGGCGTTTAGGGTTTGCAATATTTGATGTCGACGACTCTATAGAAAGATCCATCAGCACCGTTGTTGCTACTTACACTCGTGCAAACCCAAAAAGTTTAGGCTCTCTGCGGCTGCCAACTCCAGAAATTGACCGTATTGTTGCAGGCATGAATCACAATAATTCCCGGATCCAAGTAGTAGATCGTAGTGGACGCGTATTATTGACCGTTGGTGATATTCAATCAGCATCTGGCATTCAGTTGGCGCGCTCAGCGGAGGAGGAGAGCGTTAACAAATACTGGTCTTATATACAAAATCGAATCTTAGACCCGCTCTATTATCAGATTCTCACAAAACCTAGCAATGACTTTATCGATGAGCTGTATTCCGATGTAGCTCGAGAAGGTGACCATATCAATTCCGCTTTGCAAGGTAGTCCAGCGACCCAGTTTAGAACATTGGCGGATACCCAAACCCGATTGTTGGAAGCTGCTAATCCTATCGTCTCCCAGGATGAAGTGATGGGTGCAGTTGTGGTTGATCAAAATATGAATGGCCTGCGCACGTTTCGGAACCAAGCATTGGAGCAATTGTTCAATACAATTCTCGCTGTGATGCTGATTAGTGCACTGGGATTATTTTTTTTCGCTTCCCGTATAGCTTCTCGCATTCGTGGATTGAGAAATCAGGCAGAAGGTATAATTGATGACACAGGAAGAGTGCAGAATACAATTGTTCCCTCCGGCAATTCAGATGAAATTGGTGATCTATCTCGAAGTTTCTCAAATATTGTTGATCGTCTAACGCAGTACACTAATTATCTAGAAAATATGTCATCTCGACTTTCACATGAATTACGAACACCAGTTACTGTAGTACGTTCTTCACTAGAAAACCTAAGCATGCATGAGAATAATGAGAAATCAGCGGTTTACCTAGAGCGCGCCGAAGAAGGCATAAGTCGTTTAAATCTCATTCTGACAAATATGAGTGAGGCAACTCGTCTTGAGCAAATGCTGCAGACCTCTGAAAAAGAAAAGATTGAATTGAATGCCGTTGTGCATGGTTGTGTTGAGGGATACAAACTGGCTTATCCGGAATCCAAATTTGAATCAGATCTTCCTGAATATGCAATTCATATAAATGGTGTGCCTGAATATATTGCTCAGCTTTTGGATAAATTGGTGGCCAATGCTGTTGAGTTTTCTTATCCCAACCATCCAATCATTGTTTACTGCAGAACACTGAGAGATCATGCTGTGTTGAAGGTATCTAATGCAGGTCCATTTTTACCAGAAGAGATGAAAGAAAGACTGTTCGATTCTATGATTTCAGTACGTCCCCAGGAAAAACAAAAGGAACCACATCTCGGTATGGGATTGCACATAGCAAGACTGATTACGGATTTTCATAGCGGTCAAATACGTGCTGAGAACAGGAAAGATCGTGAAGGCGTTATAGTGACTGTGGTTATGCCTTTGTATTATGGCTAATTTAATCTGCGGTTACTTAGCTCTAATTAGATAAATAACCACTCTTGAGATATATGCCTTCAACAGAAAGCTAATCTTCCCCACTGTAATATTTTGGCGAATTTTCCTTAACCACTGGTGAATCTGTTGACCACGCATGGCAGGTATTCAGGATGACAGGTCTGCGTGAAGATTTCTGTTCTGATTCATTCTCTTTTCTCTTACGTTTGTTTCGCAGCGGCCAAATAGTTTGCATGGCAACGGTAGCCATAGGGAATAACAGTTCAGTCAAATGGGTGCATCCCTGTATACCTCCTACCTTCATTCGAATCGCCTTCCGCCAACCAGGGCCCATTTGCACTCCAATCAGTGCCTTGTAGGCTGGAGAGATGTCTGGACACATTTTAAATGGAGCATTGTCAGTTACTGCGATAACATCTTGGATGAGAAAGTCATCATCAATAGTTACCCGTAACAACATTTCATGTAGAGGTTCGCCTATTTGCATTTCTCCACGCCAATTGTTCCTGAACTGATAGGTTTTCGTATCAATCATATGAGCTTCAATATCCCAAAGCCCATCTTCACGCTCGTATCCTCTACAATCTATAGTACGAGTGTGTACATGTTTTCTAGGGGATGCTTCCGGCAACGGCATAATGCACTCTTTCTATTTTTTTCTCTTACGGATCTATAAAAATTGATTTTCTTTTGATACAGCGTCGTTACGCGGTTCATTCTAGGTACTGAGCTTAATTGAAGTCCTATTATAACTTATGTCGCAGAATTTGTGTGCTCGGCAATCCTTGATCATGCATAATATGCTTTTACATGGAGACAAAAGATCATGACTGTAGCTAGCGCAAGACATATTTTAGTTGATACTGAAGAAAAATGTTTAGATCTAAAGGGGCGAATTACTGCAGGAGAGGATTTTGCTGATATCGCCAAAGCCCACTCCACCTGTCCATCGAAGGAACAAGGCGGAGACTTGGGTCAATTTGGGCCAGGTATGATGGTAAAAGAATTTGACGAGGTTGTGTTTAGCGCTGATGTGAATACATTGCAGGGCCCTGTAAAAACTCAATTTGGTTTTCACCTATTGGAAGTAACTAGCCGAGAGTAGACAAACACAGTTAGAACGAGCTAGCTGTTCTATTCTTGTCCTGTTTTCTTCAATCTTTGTGTAAAAATCCTTGTTTTTAACGAACAACTAGTACGAAGCTGTCAAGTTTGACTATATGCGCTTGGATCTGAGATTAGATGAAAAAAACCAAAGCTATTTTTTCAGGAACCGATGTTGAAATTTTAGAAAGAGGAAATGTCAACAACGGTTTCCTACAAGTTGATAAGATAGAATTAAGACATCGGCTTTTCGCAGGTGGCTGGAGCGATAATATTAACCGTGAGCTTCTGGTGCGTGATGAAGCGGTGGGAGTGCTTCTTTTTGATCCGGCCAGAGATCAAATCGCACTAGTTAGGCAATTTCGAGTTGGGGCGCTGGAAGACGATGCATCGCCTTGGTTGCTTGAATTGGTTGCGGGCATGGTTGGCACTAATGAAGAACTCAAAGAAGTCGCAAGACGCGAAACCCAAGAAGAATCGAATTGCGAAATTATCGAACTAACTAAAATCTGTGACTATTACGGCAGTCCTGGTGTTAGCAATGAAAAAGTGACGCTATTTTGTGCAAAAATTGATGCAAGCAATACCGGCGGAGTCCACGGATTAGCTGAAGAACATGAAGACATTGAAGTTGTCGTACTGTCATACAATGAAGCACAGGATGCAGTGCAATCTGGCGTCATCAATAATGCAATGTCGATTATCGCATTACAATGGCTGGCGCTAAACAAGAAATCTCTGTTGAATGCTTGGGATTAATTCTTCACAATTAATTAGTAATATTTGTCAACTAAAAAAGTTATTTTACTGGGCTCGTAATAAGCCTCCAAAGCGTTACAATTAAGAAGTTTTTTGGTAAAAGCCTGCAGTCTGTCAATCGCAGTTTTAATGAAGAATTAAAAAATGACGGCTTCACTATAATAGGGGAAACTAGAAACCTCTAAATAAAGCAAAAAATGTATTAGCACTGAAGATAATTTTTAAAAGAAACAAAAGTATGCCTAGAACTAATTACAGTATTGATTTGATAAAGCAGATGGCTGAATGTGATGCGAATTATATTCGACTGCTGAAGTTGGTGCCTCAATTGTTAGCCTACCGAACTATGTCTTTTGATGAATATGCTAGATCGGGTGATTCAACTTTATGTGGTGATCTAACAGTTAATCCCAGGGAACCTGAGAAAGTTTTAGAAGGCTTAACTACAGAATTTTGTATTGCCGACCTTGATGACTCTAATGAGAAAGTCATGGTAGAGATTAAAATTGTGGAAGCATTCAAATACACAACAACTTTGGAAATCGTGCAAAGGCCAGAGCTCAAAAAATGGATGACCAATCCATCTATATTAGTAAGAGTTTATCATGATGCTAGTACTGCCGAAGTCGTTTCCTATCAAGGCCATCGAAACTTGAAGCCCAGGTACTCACAACCTAATCCTGATATGTATCATTCTGACGAAAAAATGCAGGTGAATTCATTTTTAGGAGACTGGCTAACGCATTGTCTTAAGGTAGGTAGAAGTATAAAAACACCAGAACTACAATTTATAGCATAAAGCCTACTTTGCAGTCATGACTTCACTGACTACACGATACCCAATTAGATTGCTTCAGATTACCGATACACATCTGTATGGCTCCTCATCTGGCAAGCTTCTAGAAATAAATACTCAAGACAGTATGGATCATGTTGTTAAGAGTGTTCAAAAGAATGAAGAACAAATAGACTTTATTTTGGCCACTGGCGATATAGCTCAAGACGCTTCCCTTGAAGCTTACAATAGCTTCATTGACGCAATAGGTAAACTCGGTGCTCCGTTTAGGTGGATTCCTGGGAATCACGATAACCCAGATGTTATGGCGGAAGCTGCCAATGATACCGATGCCTGCGAGAAACTTTTATACATTAATAATTGGCAAATCTTGTTCTTAGATACTACCGTAGAAGGAAGAGTGCATGGAAGACTTGCTAGAAAGGAATTAGATTTTCTTTCAGATTCATTAGCTGCGGTGGAAGCGAGTAAAGAAGTCGACCACTGTCTGGTCTGTTTGCATCATAATCCCATTAAAGGAAATGCAGACTGGATGAAAGACATTGGGCTGCATAATCGATCGGAATTTTTCGAGACCGTTAAGCAGAATTCCAAAGTAGCATGCATTGTTTATGGCCACGTGCATCAAGAGCTTGATTTTCAACATGAGGGTATTCGTTGCCTCTGCACCCCTTCGACTTGTGTTCAATTCAAGCCGAATGCAACTAATTTTACATTAGATGAGGTGAATCCTGGGTATCGAACTATTCAATTGTATGAAGATGGTTCAATTGATTCTGAAGTCATTCGAGTTTCTGGTTACACGTATGAAGCTGATTTCAATTCTGATGGCTATTAATGTCCTATTTTGGATATAAGCCAGGAATTTAAATTGTCAAATAACCCACTTTTGCTTTATTTACACGGTTTTCTGAGTTCTCCACAGTCGCAAAAAGCACAGCAAACAATTAAATATTGCCAACAAATCGGTTTTGGAAATTTTATTCAAGTCCCCAGACTTAACGGTGGTCCCGCCGAAACCATCGCTATGGTAAATTCATTACTAGAACCCCAAGATAAGAGGAAATTGATGTTCATAGGAAGCTCTCTAGGGGGTTTTTACGCCACGTATCTTGCTGAGATTTATGGAGCACCAGCTGTATTGATTAATCCAGCAGTTAGGCCTTTTGAGCACTGGGAGAAGCATATTGGCGAGCATAAAAGCGACTACTCTGATGACATTAATGTGGTTACGAGATCACATATAGACGAATTGCGAAATTTATTTATTAAAGAACTAACTAAGCCAGATAATATAATGGCACTAATCCAGGATGGTGATGAGACATTAGACTATCGGCTGGCAGTTGAAAAATTTAAAAAAGCGCACTGTATAGTCCGAGAAAATGGTAATCACGGTTATGAAAATTATGTGGCTGAGCTGCCGATGATCTTTGAGTTTTTGCTATCAAGAATTGGCCATTTTGAGCGATAAAATACTATTCATCTGCAGTAATTTTTAAACCCCTGGTCTAGATTTTTTTACATGAGCAATACCTACAATGCCGATGCTATTGAAGTACTGACAGGACTTGATCCAGTTAGGAAACGGCCCGGCATGTATACCGATACGACCCGACCAAATCACCTCATTCAAGAGGTAATAGATAACAGCGTCGATGAAGCCCTCGCAGGCTTTGCCCATACTTTAACGCTAACCTTAAACAAAGATGGCTCAATCGTTGTGACCGACGATGGCCGTGGTATGCCTGTTGATAAACATAAAGGGGAAAAGGTGAGTGGCGTCGAACTTATTCTGACGCGTCTCCACGCTGGCGGTAAATTTTCTAGCAAAAATTATCAGTATTCTGGTGGACTGCATGGTGTTGGTGTTTCTGTTGTAAACGCTTTATCAAAATTTCTCGAGGTAGAAGTTAAACGAGACAGTAAAGTTTATGGTATGAAATTCAAAGGCGGCAATAAGGCCTCTGAACTAAAAGTGATAGGAAAAGTTGGAAAACGTAATACAGGTACTACTGTCACTTTTGTACCTGATGAAAAATACTTTGACTCTATTAAAATCTCTATTCCAAAGTTAAAACATGTACTGAGAGCGAAAGCAGTGCTTTGTTCGGGGTTTCGAGTAGTATTTGTTGATAACACAGTTTCCAAAGAAAAAGCACAAAGTGAAGAATGGTGTTTCGAAGATGGATTAGTTGATTATTTGATACAAGCTACAGAAGAGTTTGAAACACTGCCGGCTGAACCGTTTGTCGGCTCGGTGCAAGGCAATGACGAAGCAGTGGATTGGGCTATTCAGTGGTTGTTTGAAGGCGGCGAGGTTATCAGTGAAAGTTACGTCAACTTAATTCCGACACCACTAGGAGGAACCCATGTCAGTGGTTTGCGTGCAGGCTTGACGGAATCCCTCAGAGAATTTTGTGAATTTAGAAACTTGATACCTCGTGGTATAAAAATTTCCGCAGATGATGTGTGGGAAAATTGTAGTTATGTGCTTTCATCAAAGTTAATTGATCCACAGTTTTCTGGGCAAACGAAAGAGCGTCTGTCATCGAGACAATGCAGTGTCTTTGTTGCCGGTGTAGTAAAAGATTCTTTCAGCCTATGGCTAAATCAACATACGGCTGAAGCTGAGGCTATCGCCGAGCTTTGTATAAACAACGCCCAGAAAAGGCTAAAAGCTAGTAAAAAAGTTGCACGGAAGAAAATCACTTCAGGCCCCGCCTTACCCGGCAAGCTGGCAGATTGTTCTACCGAAGATGTGATGGCAGGAGAACTGTTCTTAGTAGAGGGGGACTCCGCCGGTGGTTCCGCTAAACAAGCCCGTGATCGAGAGTTTCAAGCCATCATGCCGCTGCGTGGCAAAATACTGAATACCTGGGAAGTGGATTCATCAGAAATTCTTGCATCTCAAACAGTGCATGACATTGCCGTCGCCTTAGGGGTTGATCCTGGTACTACTAAGATTGACGGATTACGTTATGGGAAAATTTGTATATTGGCTGACGCCGACTCTGACGGCTTGCATATTGCAACGTTACTTTGTGCGCTTTTTGTTAGACATTTTCGTCATATAGTTGAAGAAGGACATGTCTATGTTGCGATGCCTCCGCTTTATCGAATCGATGTAGGCAAGGAAGTTTTTTATGCAGTAGACGAGGATGAGAAGAAAGGTGTGTTAGATAGCATTGTTGCGGAGAAGAAGTCTGGGAAAGTGAATGTTCAACGGTTTAAAGGTCTGGGAGAAATGAACCCTTTGCAGTTGCGGGAAACAACAATGTCACCGGACACGCGCCGCTTGGTGCAATTAACCCTTGAAGAGAATGCTATAGCAAAAAACAAAAGTGGCACATTCGAAATAATGGACTTACTTCTGGCCAAGAATCGAGCACCCGATAGAAAAGCATGGTTAGAATCGAGCGGAAACCTAGCAGACTATGCTGACTAATCGAACTGGGTAAATCATGAATCAAGAAATAACAGTCAACGAAGATGGCGTCGAACAAATAGCACTGAAGACTTACACTCAGCAAGCCTATTTGAATTACTCGATGTACGTAATAAATGACAGGGCGTTACCTAATATCGGTGATGGCTTAAAGCCAGTTCAGCGCAGAATTATTTACGCGATGTCCGAGCTGGGCCTAAAGGCCAGTGCTAAATTTAAAAAGTCAGCTCGAACTATTGGCGATGTAATAGGTAAATTCCATCCTCATGGTGATTCTGCCTGCTATGAGGCCATGGTGCTGATGGCTCAGTCTTTCACTTATCGCTATCCATTGGTAGATGGCCAAGGGAATTGGGGGTCTCAGGATGACCCAAAATCATTCGCTGCAATGCGGTATACCGAATCCCGTCTGCAAAATTATGCTGATATGCTTCTGGCCGAACTCGGTCAAGGGACAGTAGATTGGCGACCAAATTTCGATGGCACTCTCGAGGAACCAGAAATATTGCCAGCGCGATTGCCAAATGTGTTGCTAAACGGTGGTAGCGGGATTGCTGTCGGAATGGCGACCGACATACCTCCTCATAATTTGAACGAAGTAGCAAAAGCTTGTATTCATTTACTGGATAAACCCAAAGCTTCCTTGACAGAAATTTGCAAGATCATTAAGGGGCCAGATTTTCCGACTGAGGCGGAGTTGATCACACCTAAAAACGAAATTACAGAGCTTTATAAAACCGGTCGCGGTTCCCTTAAGACTAGAGCGATTTATATAAAAGAAAATGGCGAGATCGTTATTATTGCTCTTCCTTATCAGGTTTCGGGCGCAAAAGTGCTTGAACAAATTGCAGCACAAATGCATAAAAAGAAACTACCTATGGTCGTGGATTTGCGTGATGAATCGGATCATGAAAACCCAACTCGTATTGTGATAGTCCCCCGATCAAACCGCATCGATGTGGATGCCGTCATGTCACACTTATTCTCTACTACGGATCTGGAGAAGAACTATCGTGTAAATTTCAACATGATAGGCAATAACAAACAGCCTCAAGTAAAAGATATCGTCTCTTTACTGAAAGAATGGCTGCAGTTTAGGACGACTACGGTTAAACGCCGGTTACAATATCGACTTGATAAAATTTTAGATCGACTTCACATTTTGGACGGACTTCTCATTGCGTTCTTAAACATTGATGAGATCATTAAAATAATCCGGAAAGAAGACAAACCAAAATCTACTCTTGTTAAAAGATTCAAAATCTCTGAACGACAAGCCGATGCGATTTTAGATCTAAGATTACGCCAGTTAGCCAAATTGGAAGAAATAAAGATCAAGGCAGAGCAGAAAGAACTGAATACAGAAAGAAAAACCCTTGACGCATTACTAAAATCTTCCGCACGCTTGAAGACTTTTATTAAGAATGAAATCAAAGCTGATGCTGCAGAGTTCGGAGACGCGAGGCGTACACCAATTGTTGAACGAGACGAGTCGAAGGCTTTTAGTCAGACAGAGCTGCTCTCTACAGAGCCAATAACAATAGTACTTTCCGACCGTGGATGGGTGCGTGCGGCGAAAGGTCATGAAGTCGATCCTACGTCTTTACAGTACAAATCTGGTGATAGCTTTAAATTAGCAGCCCGTGGGAAAAGCAACCAACTTGCCATATTTATGGATTCGACAGGGCGTGCCTATTCATTCCCAGCCCATAGCTTGCCTTCAGCAAGGGGACAAGGAGAACCAGTCTCTGGTCGAGCGAATCCTCCATCAGGCGCGACTTTTGAAGGAGTTGTCATAGGCGAAGATGACAAGGATGTGCTTTTAGCGAGCAATGCCGGCTATGGATTCGTCGGCAAAGTTGGTGATCTCATCAGTAATAAAAAATCTGGTAAAGCGGTATTACGTTGTCCTAAAGGCAGCAAGGTATTGCCAACGTTAGTCATTAGTGATTATGAAAAAAATCTAGTGGTCTCGGTAAGTAATGAAGGTCGTATGTTGATGTTTCCAACAGCTGAATTGCCGCGCTTGGCCAAGGGTAAAGGCAATAAAATTATCAACATACCCACTACGAGAGTTACCGATGGAGTTGAGTTTGTAGCAGCTATTGCAGTGCTCGCACCTGAAGATGACCTAATAGTCTATGCTGGTCGCAGACATCACAGGCTTAGAGCTTCAGATCTTGAACATTATCGAGGAGAGCGTGGGCGTCGTGGAAATAAATTGCCACGGGGGTTTCAGAATGTTGATCGAATTGAAGTCTCAGGCAAGGACGCCGCTGAGTAACTATTCACTGAATAGAGATACTAACTGACTGGCCTGTCTTTCCAGAAGTAGCCGATATTCAGACATAGGTTCCAAACCAATATAAATTTGAATTCGTTCTTGTTCACCGGCCTCCCCAAACTCATCTGCTTCAATTCTTGTACCTGCACCAGCATGCGCAAAGGCGGGTGCACTTATTAACACAGAGTTATTAGGGCAGTCATCACAAATTGCTCGCGTTAAATCGAGAGTCTTTCCAGTAAGGTTATCTATTTTTTGCGTAATCGGCGAGTACAGCCCGCTTACAGTTTTGCCACTGTGTACTGCCAACTTGAATTTCGCATTCGCAGTATTCTCATTAATATCATTGATATCATCAGTGAGATGAAGGAAGAGTTGTGCCGCACAGATTGCATAGAATGCTTGTTCTTCTGTAAATTGAGCCGTGCTGAAATTAATTAGCACCTCGTCGCCTGAGCAATAGCCTACGGTTCCATTGTAAAGCTGACTTACTTTGTCAGCATAAAAATAGTATTTGTTCAGGAGCTCGACCATTTCTTTCTCACTGACAGTCGATGCGAGATACTGAAAGTTGCTCATTTTAATATCTAGCAGGGTAGCATCCTGAACCCCGGCTTGTGCTTTATAAGTTCGATCGTCTGTTTCCGGTTTCTGCGTACCAAAATTACTTAGAAAAGTGTTCTGTGCCAGAAATTCAGCGGTCGCATTAAACTGTCTTATTGCACCACTTATTTCATTATTCGTTGAGGGTTCTGGGCACGCTTCAATCTCTCCTTTGCGTATATTACTTAGCGAGAAAGACAGCAGATTTGCGGGAAAGCTCACCAAATATTGATAATAAGTAGTCGTTATTGCGGCTGCGACTATCAGCAGCAATACTGTAGCTCCAATCACTAAAATCAGGCTATTGAGTGTGCCCACTTCTATATAGGTAAGATCAAGTCTTAGCCAGACAACACCTGCAATGGAATCAGCCAGGGTAATGGGAGCAGAGTATTCAGCCTCAAGGCTAGTTAGCTCAAACGGCAGGGGAATCAGTAACCGGGTTTCGCTGTCAGAACCCGTCGCACTTGCAAGTATCTCGTTATCTAAATTTACCACTGAGACCTCAGCAATGGAGGAATCGCGGACGAGGTTAGCGAGAATTACGTTCATGCTAATCAAATCATTAGCGAGTATTAACTCAGTCAACTGGGATGCAGCTTGTCGAGCTAGACTTTGACCCAAGCCATCGGCTTGTTGGCGCATCAAATTTTGAGTGCTATAGCTACTGATCAGCCAAAATACACACATGGCAAGAATTAATAACAGACAAATCACCAGCGCAAACTTGTGAGAAATCTGTTGGTTGGATGATTTTTTGGAAGTAGCAGGCAAGTCTTCCTGCTCTCCGTCTTTAAATGTTTCCACGTTTACCAAGAATTGATAGCAACCATTTTCGGGAAGAATAACAGGACCTGGCCTGATCCCCAATCAGAAAAAATTCGTTAGTGTGCCACGCTGCGGTTGCTGGTTGTGGATTTCACATTAGAATGGAATAGTGCAGCTCGTTCTAGCTAGCTGACAGGGTTCTTCTTGCACTAACTTCGATACTAGGTACCCTGCGAGCTGACGTTGTTGCAGCAATTCGGGAATGGGATTAGACTCCGCCTCCCTTAAGAGGTTGGTACCATAGCGGGTTATTTGTTCCTCTTCTCGGGAAGAAGGCCAAACCTGACTCAGAAGTGGATCTTGTCAATTGCTTGGTTCCATTGCAGCAACAAAAAGC
>TARA_B110000438_G_scaffold231226_1_pt1 | contig 16863 bp, 6 predicted proteins | sample TARA_B110000438 | Tara Oceans TARA_B110000438 (sample SAMEA4398413) | marine metagenome | biome: Polar Biome; feature: [MES] marine water layer (ENVO:01000295) within the mesopelagic zone...; material: water (ENVO:00002006), including particulate matter (ENVO:01000060) such as...... | reverse complement strand
TGATGCATTCCTTACAAAACCAACTGATAAGACATTCAAGGTTGATGCAATATTAAGACCATCAAGTTCATTTACAGTAGATGCTTATCTTAGAAAAGTAGATGATGTAACATTCAAGGTTGATGCTAGTTTAATATTTGCAGTCAAATTCACTGTAGATACGGTATTGATAACTACTCCAAGTCAAGGAATAAACGGTGATTCAGTTATAATGCCAACTGTAGACGATATAAGTGTAATATTGGTTGAAATTGATGGAGAATCAGGAATACTCCCAACAGTTTCAGATGAAAGTGGAGTACAATAGACAATTAATTAATATGTTTAAATATCAAAAAGCCAACATTTTAGTATGAGTGCTATCACGCCTGTAGTAAAAGTAGGGGATTTAGGAACTGCTTTTGACATAACTGTCAAACAACCAACAAATCCTGCTGATCCTTCTGGTGCTAAAACTGCAATAGACTTTAGTCATGCAGATTATGTTGGTGCAACATACCAATTTGAATTTGAAAAGCCAAACGGAAAAAGACTGGCTTTAGTAACTGCAACTAAAAAAGATGCAACTAATGGAATTTTAACTTACACAACTGCAACAAATGTTGCTAGTATTTTTGATGCAAACAGAAGATGGAAGATCAGACCAATTATTACAAAGTCCAACTCAAATGGTGGATCATCTTTTAGAGGTACATGGGTGGGATTTACAGTTGGAGACTAAAACAACTAATTTAAATACTATATATCGAATAACATTTATAAGGGATATATAATGGCAGTACCAAAGATTTTCCAAACATTTAACAGTTTACTCGGTGGTATTGTTCGTAAGCGAAACGCAACAATAGTCGGCCCAAGTAAACAGTTAGTCGGTGAGTTTCCAGAAGTAGACTTTGAAAGATTATATCAATATTATCATCATTGGGATCAAATTAAAACAGCAGTAGATGTAATGCATCAAAAATTTAGAGGAAGTGAAGTTTCAATCAAATCCAACAATGAATATTTTAACGTGTTTATTGAAAAGTGGTGGGATGTGGCAAATGCTGAAAAGAAATGGTCACAATATATTTACTCACTTTTAATTACAGGTTCTGCAATAATGGAAATTCAATATACTCCTGATGGAAGAATAGGAAACATTGAACAGATTCCAATGCAGACAATTTACAGAATGTTCAGGGATCAATTTGGAAATGAATTGAAACTGGTACAAATTGTAGACGGTGTATTCAAAGAATTGGATCCAGAATTTTTCATACATCATTCAATTAACAATCCAGACAGACAGGCATTTGGAAAATCAATGTTCCATACATTGGCAAGTCCAAGACCAATAACAGGAGCTGTAGATCCGATTACAGGAGATTCAATTAATGCAGATAGAAACACAATGTCATTATTAGATGCACAGGCAGTTCTTCAGAATGCAGAAATTGAGATAAAGAAAAAGATGGCAAAACCAAGACTTGTTGTAAGTGCAAACGGTATGCCTAGAGAACAAATGGAACAAATACAAGCTGAAATGGCAGATGAGAATACTGACCAATACATATGGATTTTCGACAAGCCAGTTAATAGTGCAGAGTTAGCAATAAAGGGAACTGATCAATATGGTAAGTATGGAGAGAATGTTGATGCACATATTGATATAGGTACAGTTTTTGCAAGTAGTGTTATTACAAAACCACAAGGATTTAGTTATAGTGGAGGTCAAACACCATTAGATGTTTTAGATCAAAGAATGATAGATCTTCAAAGTGATCTCTCAGAAATTATGAGAGACAGATTAATCAAACCACTTGCCGAATCATGGGGATTTAAAGAATTTGATTTAATGGAAGTCAAGATTACATTTACACCTATTGTAAAACGACTTACAATGGAAGATATTGGAGGGTTAGATAGTACAGCAGTTTCAGCAGGAGAAAAACGTGAACTTTACAAAAAATTGAATATTGAATTAGATGATAATATGTGGGAAGAATCTAAAAATGAACAAAAAGAACAACAAGCAGGTATGGGTATGGGTGGAATGCCACCTAACGGACAACCACCAGTTGACCCACAAAATCCAGTGTTACCAACAGTTTCTAATCCTCCAGATGAAGATGAAAAATTAAGTAGTGCTGTTCCTCCTCCAAAAGTTGAACAACAGGCAATTCCAAAAGATGAATTTACAATAGATGCACCAAAACCAGACAATTCTTCTCCACCAAAATTAGATCAAAGAAAACCTAACGGAGAAGTATTTGTAGATAAAATGATTAAACAGATTGCAAATGAATCAACATTATCACCTACAGAAAAACTTGATATGTTAAAGGGATTTGAAAGAATACCATTAGCACCAAATGCAATCAATACTTCAACAGATTTATATGTTGGTCAGGGAGTTGATCAAGAAGGAGTTCCAGAAATCACTGATCCAGCAATCAGGGATGAATACGGACTTGGTGTTGATGAGGAACAGGAACAGGAATTGCCACCAACAGATCCATCCAAGAATGCAACTGTAAATGATATTGCAACATTACAACCAGAAGGAAACAATGCAGGTAGATTCACAAACACTGATGTAGAAACAGAAGATGTAGAATTAGAAACTGTAAGTGAAGATGAATATAACAAACACATAGGAAATTTTACTCAGGGTGGAACTGGAGATGGTGGAATTAGCAAAGATAGTGATGGTTCATACAATGACTTGATTGATTCCAAACAAGAACTTGAAAGAACACCAGAGGAAGGAAATACTGCAATAGAAGATCCACACGCAAGACCAGTACAGGAACCAATGGTTAACATGAGTGGAGGAAGTGACCCAATTCCAGATAATACTAAAGATCAGATTATAGGATCAAATGACGATGACGAACAACCAATAGTTCCAAGTGAAGGAGATCCAAATGATAATGAGGAAGAAGATAAAAAAATAATTGGTGAGGCAGTGGAAGAAGATGATGAGGAATTTGAATGGGAAGAAAAAACAGGTGATAAGAAAGATGTAATATACGGAGAAGATCCTTTCACAAGTGGAACAAGCGAAGATCCAACACCAGATCTAGACCAACCACAGAAAGGTCAAGCACAGTTAGATGATACTCCACTTCAAGAAGAACCAACTACAGACTTTGACAAAGATGTTGTCGGTGATACTGATCAAGTAAGATTGCAAATGGATGAAGAAACAGGTGGAAATCCTTCTGAACTGATACCAAATGATTCAGATACAATTATGGATAATACAGGACTTAATGTTAAACCAGAATATGAACAAGTTTCAGAAGATGACTTTATGAAACGAACTCAAGATGGTTCAAACCCACTTGAAGAAGAAGGAGAGCCATTGCAAGACGGCATGGTTATGAAACCAGAAGATGTTCAACAGACTGAACCAGATGGATTCATACGTGGAACCAACATAGTACCACATGAGAAAGAACCATTAGAGGAAGATGAAATTGGAACTGGTTTAACTGATGGAGATATGAACGACCCAACTTTATCTGGAATAGACGAAGAAGAAGTAGATCCAAACTTGTTGCACCAAGATCCAGAAACTGGAATAAATTATACTGACCTTACTGATGAACAAGGAAACGAGGTTCCAGATCTAAGATTTGACCAAAACCCAGATTCTGATGAACAGCAACCAGAAGTTGAGTTAGAATTCGAGATTGTTACAAAAGAGGAATATGAATCACATTTAGATACTGCAATGAGTCAAGATGAATTTGATGCAGAACTTCAAAACCCAACTGGAGAAGAACCAACAAATCCATTTGAAGAACAAACTGAAGAAGAAAATCCATTTGAAGAACAAACTGATAATGTAGAAGATGTTGATGAGGAACAACCAAAAGAAAATCCATTTGAAGAACAAACTGAAGATATTGATGAGGAATTAAAAGATAATGAAGAAGTTGATATTGAAAAAGATGGAATAGATAAGGAACAAGATGAAAAAATAAAAGATTATGAACAGAGAATCAGAAAACTTGAAAAAATGAATAAACTCGATAAAAAAATTGGTGATATGGAGCAAAATGTAAAAAAAGGAACTGTTAAAGATATTATTAAACGAGAACATGAATTATTGGATCAAGATACTGATGAAGAAGAAGTTCATAAGATATTGGAAGAAGAATTTGGAAAAGAAAGAATGGACAAAGCCCAAGAAACCAAATCTTGGAGAAGCCGTAAATGAAGAAAACCAGTGAAAAAAACATGAATCGACCAGAATGGGCGAGAAAAGTACCAAGATCAAGTCGTATTTGTTTCAGATGTGGACACAAATATTCCAGTCATGTGCCATCATGCAGAAAGATAGTTGAACGCAAACCTGAAAGAAAGGAATGTGATTGCAGGACTTTTGTCAAAGATGAAGTGGAATTTGAGATAGTTTTAAGACAGGAAGCAGGGGAAGATAGACGTAGAGCAGAATGGGAAAAAGAGAAAGAAAATACTTTAATAGAAAAAAAGGACAAGAAATAATATGATTTTACCTTCAGATGAGACAGAATTATCAACAAAAGACAGACCTGAAGAAAATTCACTAAGTACTAAAGAATCATTCACAGGTAAAATAGGAGTAACGATAGGCGATTTGGATAAATATAAGAAAGACAGTTTGATTAATATATGGAAGGATGCTAATGCATATTACAGTTCAGGGGAAGAATGGACAGATGAAGATGCTGAATTCTTTGATGAATTGGCAGTTAGAATAAATACTGCAACAGAAGAAGGAATGGCTTCCGTTTCAGGCCCAGCAGTTGGTATGATTGCAAACAATCATGAAGATGAAGAAGCAAAAGAAGAATTTAAAGAAGAAGATCACCCAAGAGATCAAGGTGGTCAATTTACAAGTGGTGGTGGATCTCAAACAGAAAAACCAAAATCAAAAAGTCAGAAAGTAAAAACAACAAAACTAGATAAAATAAAAGATAAATTACTTTCAAAATTGGATTCTGGTTCAGATTATTATATTAAAGTAAACAGTTTAGATGGATATCCACAAAACTCAAATCAACTTAGAAATGTTCCAGTTGGAATAAAAGGTACAATACTCAAATCACAACTTCAGGATTCTTATGATGGTGCAAAATTCAGTGTAAGAAAAGATGGATATAATAGCATGAATGTTAGTTGGACTGGTGGAGAAGGTGGTTATCCGTATGGATCTCAAAGTATTGCAGATCTGTATTCTGACAGTGGTTCAACAAACACAATGGTTGATTATTTTGATTACGATAACTATGTAGGACAAGTAAATGATGGCAGAAAGGATAGACATCCAAGAGATCCTTGGACTGTGGCAGAAGATCGTGAGAGCAGATTTGGTAATTGGATTTATTCAAAAATGAATGATGATTGGTCTGAATGGGCAACTAAACTTCGAACAGGCAATATAGATCTTGGTGTATCAAAAAGAATTGCAGGTTGGATGCTTGATGAAAATGACAATTCAACAGGTTTAGACGAAATTAAATTTTCAGACTTTGATGATTTAAAGAAAGAATTTTTGGAAGAAGAAAAAAGAACAGGTGGTGGAACTCAAGCAAAAGATCTACCAAAGTCAAATTCTCCATCTTCATATAAACAACAGTATATGGGAGAAGATCCAGACAAGCCTCGTGAGATTCCATACGATCCAAATACTGGTGACGAACTTCCAGTAAGTTCATTCAATCCAAATGATACAAAATATAGAAAACCAAAAGAAACAGACAAACCATCTGATATTTCTAAAGCATATGGAGATATGATGTCAAAGAAAAATAATCCTGATAAACCAATGTATGAAGATGGAGAATCATTGGATCAAGTATTACTTAACGAAAATTATATACAGGATCAGTTCGGTGTATTTTACAGACCAGTCTATGTTAGCGAAAATTACAAAGAACATAAATCGGACTTGGTTTTTGAGGGAAAATTATATACAAATGAGGGAGTAGGAAACTGTCCATTCTGCAAAGGTGCAGGAAAAATAACCGTTGAAAAATTAGGATTAAAAGATTGTCCAGACTGTGACGGCACAGGAGACATACAAGGCGAACAGGAAATGCCACCACAGATGGAACAACCAGTTGAAGAAGAAAAACCTAATCCATTTGCTAAAAGTGGAGAAGCAAAAGCAAGTGAATCATGTGGTTGTAAGACAAAAGGACTGGAGGCAAGTATAAGCAAATATGAGAAATTTGTTAAGACTGAGATTAATGTATTAAAGACTCGTGCAAAAGCAGGAGAAGCAGTAGGACTAATGTATGGACTTCCCACTGTTAGAAAGAACGGCAAAAAGATCAAAGGCACACTTGCATACGCAGGAGTATCACTAAACGACAGAATTTATCTTCCAGAAGAACTTGCAAAAGGACACGGCAAGACACTTCCATTATTGTTAAACCATTCATCAACAGCAGGTGCAGAAGAAGAAATGGACAGACTTGACGGAGAAATGAGAGATCATTTGGAAAATGAAAAAGATTATCAAGTCGGAGAAGTCACACTTACATGGGATGCAGACAGACTTACACTGTTTTATGAGGGAGTAATCGAGAACGAGTTCTTCCAAAAAGAAGTAGATGACATGGACATGGCAGTATCATTGGGTATTTTCTATGATTCAAACTCTCCAAAGGTTTGTGATGTAGAATGTTACACATTAATCAAGGGAGCAGAATTTAGAGAAGTTTCACTTGTCTATCATGCAGGATTCCCAATAGCAACAATCGAAGCAGTTGAATCAAAATTAAAAAGAGCATCAATCAAAAACATTAAAGCGAATGAAGTACAATCCGAAGGATTTAATACACCAATTCATGGTAAATATGGATGGACATTTTCTGTAATAGACGATACACGTATAAAAGATAGATATGAAATTGGTATATTTAACGATGATAATGATCCAGAATATGGAGTAAATCAAGTAAAGACTTTTCTTACAAAGGAAGAAGTGTTTAGTTATATTGATAAATTCAACCAAGATCCACAAGGCACATTCCTAGAAATAGGTGGTATAAAAACAAGTGACAAACAATCATGGGAAGCAAAAGCAAGTGAAAAATATCGTATATACTTTAAAAATCTAACCACAGGTGAAGAAGAAGATTATGGTACTGCAAAAAACTTGAAAGATATGATAGTAAAAAGAGATATGGCAAATGATCTACGAGCAAATATGGTTGATCCAGTTGAAGTTATGGTTGAAGGAGATGAGTCAAAAGCAAATGAAGATTCACTAGTTAAAATTGAGGATAATGAAGATGCAGATACACAAGTAACTGTTTTAGACGAATGGAAGAATGAAACAGATCCAGATGTAGATGGAGAAACCAAAGGCATTAGAACTACAAAAGAAGCAATTGCAGAAGAAGAAGATGAAATGCCTCTTGGTGGAAGTATTGATGCTGAACCAAAAGAAACTGACGTTGTGGAACAACCAATGATTGTAGAATCAGTAAGATCACAAAGTGATTTTAGTGTCAGAGGTGTATCAGGAATGACAATATCAAACAGCAATGGTGTAGAAAGGTATGCATTTGATCCAACTCAAAATTATGGAACAAACACAGTTCACTTTTCCGTAACGGAACAAGGTGGAACTATTTTCGGAGAAGAAATTCAGATGCAACCAAAGATGACAACTCCAGAAGAATTAACAAAAGAAATAGAATCAAAACCAAATGTAGTTTTTACAGATGCAGACGAAGATATCTTAAAAAAAAACTAAAAATTCATGAGTCATTCCAAGAACTAGAACACCCTAGAGACAATGACGGCAAGTTCACAGACAAAGACGGTGCAGATACAATTAAAAATTTTAGAGTTGATATCAATAAATCCATACTACAAGGTCAAATAGATTATTTAGAATCAAGTTTTGAGGAAGAAAGTCAGGATTACAAACCATTTCAAAAAGTATCTGATGAAGATAGATCTATAAGATATAATAATCAGAAAGTCAGGGAAGAAATTGAACTACTTAAAGATGAAATTAATTCACCAGAATTGGAAGGACTGCCAATGATTAAAGAAGAACCAAACACCCATGAGGTTAAAGTTTTCAAAAATGGATTTACATTAGACAATGGTGAGAAATTATTATCATATAAAGACGTTGTTGGATTTAAATCTAACACAACAGACATAACAATTGATAATTTTACAGATGATAGTAGATTCGGTCTTACAGAGAAACAAGCAGAGAAACAAATAGAAACTATTAGACTTGTATGGAACCAGTTACCAGACAAACTAAGAGATACGGTAAAACATTTCAAAATAGAAAGAACCCCTGAACTTATGCATGATCCAGATGATGAAACTAAATGGTTAAATGAACATGATACAATGGTTGCTGGATCTTGGATGCCGTATAAATTATCTGATGGTAAACCAAACAATGCTTGGTCAGCAGGAACATTGACAATCAGGATAGATTCACGTAGAACAAGCAATGAGATAAAAGGCACGTTAACGCATGAATGTGGTCATGTGCGTTACCATAACATTAAGGACAGCAATCCAGAGAAGATTAAAAAATGGGAGAAAGTTGCAAAAGGATCACCACCAACATCATATTCAAAATACCATAAGGACAGATGGATTAAAGCAACGAAATCAGTTGAAAAACAAAGTAAAAGAAATTTTTCAGCAACACAATCAGTTGAAATTGATGGGGAATGGACAGAAGTGCCGTGGATAGAGATGTATGGAGACGATTACATAGCAATGACGGTGGAAGAACGTAAACATATGTTGGAATCAAATGAAAAGATACGTGAAGAATTATACTATAATGAATTACATAGTGAAGTCCACATGTATATGATGAACCGTACAGATAAAAAATTAAAATCAAAGACTGGTAAAATAACCAAAAATATGGATAGATTTGTAAACGCATATAAGGAACTACACGGATTATAGTCATGGAAGATAATTTTTTCAAACCAATAAAAGAAACTAGAACTTTATTGGATGCTGATTTTTACCCAACACTTGAACCAGAAGAAGCCGTTTATGAAAGCATTACAAATTATGATGAAAACGGTGAATTGATCGATACCAAAATTTTGATTATTAAAAAACACCCACAAGATTCTGACGACAAGTTTACAGATAAAGAGTGATATGTTATGCGTTGTATGAAAAAAATTGACGAAGCATTTAATGAGGATGACCATCCAAGAGGACAACCAGATAATGCAGGTCAATTTGTTGCAAGTGGAACTGGATCTAAGACAAAATCTAAGACAAAAAGAAAGACAAAAAGGATAACAAAACCTAAACCTAAACAATATGATACTCCATTTTCTTGGAGAGATACATCAAAACCTCTAAGTACAAAACAGAAATTTAACTATCGTAGTAGATTGCATGATATAAAGACATATAGATCAAGAGGTAAAAACTACCCACAAAGAATTAACATATCAGATGCAACAAATCCAGAACTTGTAAAGGTTTTCACAGGTTTTTGGAACACTGATCCATCAGTAAAAGCAATGATAAAACATATTGATTATTTAGGACTAGAATATCAAAAGAATCCAAAGTGGGGAGGTATGTGGTGGGGAAGTGATAAGAAAGTAGTTATATATGATTATCCTTCACAGACAATACCTTATTTTAAAAGTACAGTAGTTCATGAAATAGTTGGTCATACTTTCTGGGATTTAGCCAGAGAGTGGTTTAGAAATGACCTTATTGAATTTAATGAACTTGCAAATAAAATGCCACCAGTAAACCAATATTGTAAAGACAATGAAGAAGAATGGAAAACAATGAATGATGAAACAGCTAATCAAATTAGAGCATTGGATAAAAAATATGGTATAAAGAAGGATGAGTATGGATATACAGATGTTGGAGAACAATTATGGGGAGATGATTTAGATAAATATTATGCAGATAAAGAAAAAATAGAGAAAGGTGAATTTATAGGAAATCCTAGTAATGAATTTATGAACAGGGATAGTTCTTCAATGACAAGATATGCAAACGAACAGCATTCTGCAATAACAGAAATGATGTATGATACTTTGAAAGACAATGTTGAGAAAGGAGCTGATCAAGTTTTAATTGGGGATGAAGATTTTAACAGAATGAAAGTGTTATGGATTAAATTACATCCAAAGTTCCCTCAAAAAGCAGGTGAGAGTTGGAATCCATTTAATGAAGAATTAACTATGCGTTGTATGAAAAAAATTGGTGGAAATGAAGCAGAAACATTATCAGTAATAAAACTGATATCATCTGAAGCATTCGTGGAACAGGAACACCCACGAGACGGTGATGGCAAGTTTGCAAAGAAGGGATCTAGTAAATTACCTAAAGAAACAGTGGATAAGGTAATTGATAAAATAAAAAATACTTGGGATGATGTATCTCCTAAAGTTCATGGTTCACACTTCCTAACTCCAAATGGAGAAATAATTGGCAATTATAATCACAATACAATGGTTACAGATCTCGCACCAATGATTGATGGTTTTGAACTGACTGGAAAAACTGGTGGAGGATCAATAAAAGAAAAAGACGGTACATGGAGAAAATTACCTGATACAATTTATGCAACTTGGAATGATATTACAAACTTCCTTGCTCATACTGGATTTGTCAGAGCAACCAATGAAGGAATTGGTGAACGTGGATTTGGTCATAGCGTAAATTTAACAGTGAATGGAATATTGACAAATTCACAAATACGTGCAATACAAAGAATGGAACAAACAAGTTCTGCTGGAACCACACTAGTGTTTGATATTATGGGAGATGAAACGCAGAGTGGTCATGGTACATTCAGAGATTTCATGAAGGCATATAGAAAAAATTATGGTACTGAAGCATTCCAAGAGCAGGAACATCCACGAGATTCTGACGGCAAGTTTACTTCCAAAGGAGGTGGAGGCATCAGTATTAAAGACCACATGGATAAGGTTGATAAATTAAAAGATGATCTATACATAAAGGAAATTTTAAAATCAGATGGCATTCCAAATGAAATGGAATTAGAAAAGGCAAGATTGACTAAAATTGTTGATGATGAAAGAAAGGTTGACAGTGATAGGGAATTTGAATACCATTCCAGTGATGGAAACATTTACAAAATGAGTGGCACACAAGAATTTGAAAATTCTATGAAGGATCTAAGTGAACATAATGAAAAAATGAAAATACAACAGAAAGAATATGATAAAGATTACAGGGAATCATACGGTTGGAATGAAGGAGATCCATTAAGATGGACAGAATACAATGACGATGACGGTGATTCAGTAGAGTACGGATACGGAGCAAATTATACTTACAAACATCTAAGTAGGCAAGACAAAGATGCTTTAATGAGAAATATATGGAATAATAATACAAGAGATGAACGAGAAAATAAATACGAGTATCTTAATTCAAACCATATTCCTTATGTGACTGAAGATGGTAAGACTCCAGAAGATCTACGTGATGATTTGGGAAAAGATAACAGCATACCTTCCGATTATTTCTTTTTTACCGATAAGGAAACAAATGAACAATTTAGTGGAAAGGGAATGACACAAGAAGAAATAAAGGAAAGAGCCAAACATGGAATTGGGAGTGCAACAATTCAAAATGCAGATGGAAGTATAGAAAATAAAGTGGTGTATGACAGACCTCTTAATTATGACAAATTTAATTCTGAAACAATACCTGCAAATAATTTTGGCGAAAAGGGAGAAAAGACAGACAAGTTATGGGATGACTTGAGTAGTGATGCAAGATCCAGTATAATTTCAGAGTATACAAACTATGACGGTGTACTGTATAATGAATGGCTTGATAAAGAAAGAGGTGATTATTATGAATGGAGAAAAGGACAAGATGGTGTTTTGTCTGAACAGGAAGAAAACCACAGTAAAATGTATTCAGAATACGACAAGCCTGAAGAAACCACAATAACATTAAACGATGAAGAAAAATTAGAGTTTGCAAAGACATTATGGAGACAAGAATATCTGGACAAACATACAGATGAGGAACTTGTAGATCAAATTAAAGGAGAATATGAGCAATATGGATTAGAGGAAAAGGAACAAAAACTATGGCAGGAAAAAACACCAAAAACTTATTTCAGTATGGATTCCAATGAAAGAAAAGAATATACAGAAAAATATTTTGACAATATGCCTAAACATATTCAAGTAGATGTTGTTGAGACAATGGATTCAGATTATTATAACACTGATGAATATGGCGAGGAACTTCCAGAAAAAATCAAGTTTAATTATTTTACAGAAAAAGATCAAGATAGATTGCAAGAAATAATGGAAGCAGGTGAAGATGATGTTAATAGAAGTGAAGAAAATCATGCATATAGATTGGAAAATTATGTCCGTGACATGAATCCACAAAAAGCAATAGGATTTGATTATGACAAGGGAATACCATCAGCAACAAGCCTTGATGACTTGGACAAGTGGGCAGACAGAATGGAAAAACAGGCTTACTCCAATACATATGAAATGAATTCAAAAAAGGCAGTAATACCAACATATCCAAAAGTTGAATCAAGAACCGTAGAAGAACACGAAAAACAGGTTGAAAAGGCAATTTCCGAGTTAAAAGACAATACACTACCAACTGAAGAATATCAAGATTGGTCTTTGCGTATTTTGGAAAAAGAACATGAAGAATTTGACGATTATGCAAAAGAGCAAATGAAAGAAGGAAAAATCAATATTAATGAACAAGATTTGGAATCATATAAGAATATACAAACAGAACTTTATAAAAATGACTTTTCAAATAATTGGATGTTTAAACCAAAAAATAATAAAACAGAAGATGACTGGAAAAGTATGTATTTTGATCACTCATTGAATGGTTCAGGTGCAAAATCAGTGTCATCAAAATCTCGTGACTTAAAACTGTTCAAAAACCTATTGGATAAAAATCCACAGTTGGAAGAAAAATACAGTGAATTGATTCAAAAGAAAACAGATGAGTTAAACCATACAAACTATGACTTGTTCATAAAGACACCAGAATTTTACAGGGGAACTTCAACTGATGAGTTGGATCATTATATGATCAAAAATAACTTAGGAAAATTACATGATTGGGGAGAGAAAAACTATCCTTTCACTTCGTTAACCGTAGACAAAAAATCAGCACAGAGTCCTAGTGAACAAAGAACTAAATGGGAAGTCAATGGAGATGAAATTACTGGTGGCAAGGCAGTAATTACTTATGAGGGAGATTCTGTAAGAGAACTTGGATTGCCAGTACAGTATAATGCTAGAGGTATGGTGAATGATAGTTTCATGGATGCTTCTGAAATGAATGGTACACCTTATCCCATTAAATTGTATAGTGAACGTGAAGTCAGAATCAATGAAGGTGAAAGAATACCAAAGATAAAGGAAATTAATTTTGGTATAAACATTGACAAATACAAGGGAGACAAAATAACCAAAGAACAAATGATAAATTTAAGAAACAAGTACAAATCACTTGTTGATGATGATCCAAGCAGAGTAAAATTCTATGGTTTTAAAGATAATTTTGATACAGGAGAGTCATACTTGGGAGAATCATATACAGTAGAAGCATTCGTGGAAGATCAACACCCACGAGATGGAGATGGAAAGTTTGCAAAGAAGGGATCTAGTCCAAGAGTTTCAATTGCAGATAAAATAGTTGATGTTGTTGAAAAAAATAACATATCAGATATTGATGAAGAATATTTACTTGCTCCTTTTTCACGTACAACAGATCCAGATTCCAGTATGCAAGGGATTAAAGAGAAATGGGATGAGTTAGCAAAAACCAATCCTGAAATAAAAAACTTACAAAAGGAACTAGAGGAATATGGTGAGAATATAAATAATACAGTTAAAAAACAATATGAAGAAACTACATCATTATACAGGGGTATGAGAACTGCCGAATTAGATTTTTATATAGAAACAGGTAGAGCAGAACCATATGGTTATAGATTCATATCATTTACAATGGATAAAAATATTGGAATGGGTTTTGGTAAAAATGCAGATGTTACAGTTGAATTTGATAAAGATAATATAAAGAATCAAAAATTATGGAATGGGATGGACATGATAATTGAACCCAATAAATATGATGTTTATTCTAATAGTGTAGATGCAGAAAAAATAGGTCATCGATACCCCATATCTTTTGCAGATGAATTAGAGGTTAGAAGTGTTCAATTTAACATAGAAAATACAATTAAGAGTATAACTTTACATCAAGACAAAAGGTGGAAAAATGATGATGATATAAAAAATGATTTAGAGAAGTATACAAAAGCATTCCCAAATGCTAAAGTATCAATATCTTCAGTAGGATTTACGGAAGCATTCGTGGAAGATCAACACCCACGAGACGGAGACGGAAAGTTTACAGACAAAGACGGTGATCAAACTAACTCATCTCAGTTGTCGGATTCTGATTTAGAAAAACAAAGAGAAGAACATGAAAAAAATATGATAGAACAAGATAAGAAACTTGAACCACAATTGGCTAAACAAAAAAAGGAAAGGGAAATCACACATGGAAAAGATTGGGAAGAATTTGATGATATATTTAGGAAATATCCAGATATATTCAAAGAAGGAGACTACCCTGATATAAGTTCATTTAGTGATGAGCTAGTAACCAATGTAATATATGAAAATGAAGAATTTTGGAAAGATGAAGAATGGAATGATATAGATTCAAAACTGGATAAATTAAAACAAAGACCAAAATCATTTGCAGATTTAAAATACGAGCAATCAGACAAACTATATGATGTAAAAGATGACAAAGACAACGATAGAAAAGTAGACAAGATACGTGATAAACTACGAAATGAAAAATATGACAAAATTAGAAATATTGATGAATGGAGATATGTCAATGCAGATAAAGTATTAAGTGATCTTGAAAAAGAGTATGAAGAAACTGGTGAATCATACATAAAGGATAGAATTGATAAGCAGAAAAAATATTTAGAATATCATAAAAAAGATGCAGATGTAGAACGCAGGATATACAATTTTGAAAAGCGAAGATTGGAAGATATGTTAGAACTTGCAAAAGGCGTTCCAAATGAAGGTAGAATAGTTGGAGTAAGTGAGATAACAGATGAACTTGTAATGAACTATCATAACTTTATGACAGATAAACATGAAAAACTTGAGCAAGTTAAACATGATAATAAAATAGAAAAACTGAATAAGAAAAAATGGGATAAGTTAGATGGAGAAACGGAAGAAGGATTTAATCCACGTATGACAAATGTTGCATATACAGTGGAATATGGTAAAATTATTGATTTACATAATGATATGAAACAAGATGGTGAAAAAGATGGAGGTTATACTGATGATGGTATATTACAAGAAGATATAGAAGCATTATACAACAACATACCAAAGAAAATTAGAGATTATATGAATGCAGTTAAAAATACTGAATCTGATTATGAACGATCAATTAATTTTGATTTAAAAGATATTGCAAACGATATTAGATATAATGTAGTCACACCGTTGATAAATGACGGATATGGAATATCTGCTGTTCCATTTGAAAACAGAACTCATTATTGGCAACCAACTAAAGGATCGATTGAAAGTGCAGTTGAAATATTGACAAAGAGAAAAGATATTGATTATTGGAAAGGTGCTACAGCAAGAAATTTCCAAACACGGTTACACGCAGGGAAAGGGCCTCCATTTAATGTTGGAGATAAAAAGCATACTGAAGGTGGTCATTGGAGTAAAACTAAAAATGAGATAAAGATATACAATACTGAAGGACTTTACAAGCTTGATGGTATATTACCACATGAGTTTGCACATTCTCAGTTTAGTGCCATTGAAGAATCGGCAGAAAGAATTTGGCAAGGGGTGACATTTGAACAAATTAGAGATGGAAAACTTAATGAAGAAGAAAAAAATGCCCAAGTATTTTATACATTTTCTGATGAAGTTGTAAAAATAAAAGAAGGTGTAAAATCAACCGAGTTACAAAATTCAATCAATAAAAATAGCAGTATATTAGATAATGAGAAGTTAGAGTCTTATGAAGGTGGTATACCAGAGAAAGTGTTTACTAGTTACTTTATGGATTATGTTAGAGCAAGAGATGGTAAAGATGTAAAAGATAGAAGAAAAGCAGAAAGTATAAATACAGAAATGTTTGCCTGTTTGTCAGAGTTAAAATATTCGAATAGTAGAATTGATAGAAGAAAATTATTTATGGTAAAATTGGCGTATCCAAAACTATTTAAAGCGTATGAATCGATGGAAGGTGGAGTGAAAGGATTGCCAAAAGATAAAATAACAGATTCAATGAAAGTGGGTTCTAATAAATCATCCAATATAAGGGATGTAATGAATGCTGTGGAATCAAAGGGAAAATCATATAAAGTAACAGAATATCTCAATACTGATCATGAACCAGTTGATCAAGAAAATGCAGATATCATATGGGTTAAAGAGTATGATTCTAATAATAAATTAATTGGAATGGAATCATTCATAGCTGAATCTGAAGAAGGAATATCAGATGAAGCATTTAATGAGGATGATCACCCAAGAGGACAACCAAATAATGCAGGTCAATTTGTAGACAAAGACGGTGGTGGAAGTGTATCTGAATACAAAGAAACTACTATGAAAAATGTTGAAACTAAACCAGAGGTAAAACAAATACAGAAGAAATTGGACATAAATGTAACCAACAAGGTTGAAGATGCAATAAAGGAACTTGGCATAGAAGATAAAATTTATGACGTAGCCATGCAAGGTTCATACGAAAAGGGAACTGACTTACCAGCAAGTGGAAGTGACATGGACTTGTTTG
>TARA_B110000438_G_scaffold6942_1_pt1 | contig 16969 bp, 16 predicted proteins | sample TARA_B110000438 | Tara Oceans TARA_B110000438 (sample SAMEA4398413) | marine metagenome | biome: Polar Biome; feature: [MES] marine water layer (ENVO:01000295) within the mesopelagic zone...; material: water (ENVO:00002006), including particulate matter (ENVO:01000060) such as...... | reverse complement strand
CCGTCGGCTTCAACCGTAAAAGGGTTTGCGTATGTCCCCCATTAATGTACAATTTTTTAATTGATCAGGGGGCAATACATTAGAGGATAAAATTACATTAAAAACTATTTTATAATCTGATTCTAATAATTCCTTTTAATTAAGCAATACTTCAAAATGCTAAAATTAATTCGTCCATGGTTTGCGTATGTTCTTATTCAAAGAACATTTATTAATTAAAATATTTCTCTTGGTAACTTAAAACGTGATGATTTTCTTAAACGACTACATCTGAGAAAGGTGGCCTGCAATTGCACCCATTGCCGTTCCAGTCTCAAATGCGACATTATTTCCAGTAATTTCAAAATGATATTTCGAATTTTCAATATAAGATTTTGGAAGCCCTTTAGGTCCAAGTCCCATTACCATGCATAATTTTCCACCAGGTATTTCCAATTTTCTTGCGTCTGGGTTTGCAGTAGTAACTACTTTGGAACCAGCCCATGATTCATCAATATCTTTGTCAAAACATCTAAACCGATTTCTAGATATTAATTCTGAAATATAGCCTCCGTTGGATAGGCGCATTTCTTTCTTTATTTCTTTTACTAACTCATCTGTTGATATCTCAGGAAATCCAATCAAAGCTAAATCTAGATCAAAAGCTGAACAAAGGTTGGAGGCCTTGAACACAGCTTTGAAATGTGGGTGATTCCAATTGCCTCCGTACGTGTTAAAGAGCCCTAGAGTGTGCTTTCCTTCACTTGAAATGTCTTCTAGGTCAACTACTGGCTTAAATTGTTTAGGAGTTGGTGTACTTAGCCTATCAATAGCTATGCTCAACTTCTTTTCCAATTTTGTTTTAAGTCCGGATGTTGCGACCATTTGTAGGTTCTTTTCAGCTTTGGATACATATGTCTGTGAATCAGTATGCCACTTGTTCCGATCTGAATGGGCTATCATTGCTATCATAATTGGCAATGACTTTTCAGGAGATATCTTAGAAATATTTAAATCAATTAAATTAAGGTCGAGAGGTGTCGAACTTATTCGAACCAAATACCTTAACATTTCTTCAGACAAAACTGAATCTAATGCTAATTCAAGAGGCGATGGAGCAATTGCTATCTTTACTTTATCTAGTTGTAGATGTAAATAACCTAGTAACTTAATTCTAAGATCGCCTTCTAAATTAGATATAATAGAAATTAAAGGCGCAATATCGGTGGTTACAATCCAAGCTCGAACTACAGCTTTAGAAGAATCGAATTCATAACCCTCTAGCTTGACCGTTTTTTCTAATATATAGTCGAGCTGTTCAATTGGAAAGTTTTTTATATTTTTTATTAAAAAATCATTAATATCTTTTTTCTTTTCAGTAATAATTATCTCGAAAATTTTTTTGTATTGGGTGTTTTTTAAATCGCCATCGTTTACTTTTTTTAACCGTTTTGAGATATCAGTCAAAAGTTCAATCCTGCGCCAACTTTGTTCGACTCTGTTTGCATTAACAAAAGCCTTCGCAAATACCTTCTTTGATTTAGATGAACGTACAGGCATTGAAGTAGCAATATAGATTAAACTTAACGAAATATAATAGGGGTCGTTTAAACGATCAACATCTTCTAACAAATCTTCAGGAGAACATCCATCTTTAATATCACGTAAAACCTTTCTTGCGATTGAGGGATTATGATTTTTTCCAGCCATCTATTCGATTTTAGACACTATGGCAAAACCAACCGTTCCTTGAATCTTTCCATCCGAGTCCATGTTTGGGAAAAAATATTGCACTACTTCACCTTTTGCTTGGTCAGTATTATACACTTTCTTACATACAGAGGGCTGACCAGTCTGAACTGTTTGTAAAGCCATTTCATCAACATCGTCATAGTTCCCTCCCAAAACTTCTGCAGTTGTTTTTCCATTAAATGTATCTTCATTAAAACCAAATTGAGACAGTGATTTAGCACCATAAGAATATAAATGCTGGCCCTCGAGATTTCTTATTGAAAATCCATATTTATCAGAGTTGAATGGCGTATGCGTTAAAGACCACAATTTTGCTTGACCTACTACTCTCTGTTCGACTAATCCCTGATATTTGAGTAATTCTAAATACTTAGCGACCGTATTTCGCCCTATACTCAGCGCTCGCGAAATTTCAGTTATCGTTTGAGATTCTAATGATTGACCCAAATGTGCTGCAATAGATTTTTCTGTTTGAGGATCTAATTCTTTTGCCATTTTTGTTGAAACTAGATGCTGAGATTAAAAAGATGCCGTGATGCAGTAGTGCATCTTAGGCACTATATTGTTGGCATTAAATACCCATTTGTGCACTAGGATATTGTAATTAGGCCCTATTGGTTAAAATATGTCTACAAAACACCAGTTCGTATCGACGATAAAGCTCAATGTTCCCGTTGAAAAATTATTCAGCTGGCACGAAAGTCCAGGAGCTTTTGAGAGGCTTACGCCCTGTTTTGATCCGATAAGGGTCAAGAGCAGAAAAGGAACTATAGATGGAGGTTCCGTTGATATTGGTATGAAAGCTGGACCAATCCCACTAACATGGGTGGCTCAGCACCACAGTTATAAAAAAAATGTCCAATTTTTAGAAGATCAAACAAAAGGCCCTTTTGTTGGACCTTTGCCTTTTTGGAATGGCGCGTGGCATCATGAGCATCTTTTTGAAAAAATTGATGATAATAACTCTATATTGACAGATAGAATAAGTTATGACTTTCCTATCGATCCGTTTGGCTCAATATTTGGAGGCTGGTATACCAAAAAAAAATTAGAGCAAATGTTTGCATACAGAAGAAATATTACTCAGAATGATTTGTATGCTCAGTCAAAATATAAGGGCAAACCATTGGATATCGCAGTCACTGGGGCCTCTGGTTTAATTGGATCGGCACTAGTTCCTTATCTAACAACTGCAGGACACAAAGTAGAACCTATTGTAAGAGGAAGACCAAAAAGAGGCCAACTATGCTGGGACTTGCAAAAAAAAACTATTAGTGACTTAAATGGAAAAGATGCCGTAATTCATTTGGCTGCTGAAACTATTAACAAGCCCATTGGTGGAATAATACCTGTACCTTGGTCTGCATGGAAAAGAAAAGAAATAATGGATAGTCGAGTTAATGGAACTCGTCTTTTAGCTGAACACCTTGCTTCCTTGAATAATCCGCCTAAAGTTCTAGTTTGTGCTTCCGCCATAGGCTACTATGGTGATAATGGCGATAAAGTAATGAATGAAGATGGTCACAATGGTAAAGACTATTTTTCACAAGTTGTAAAAGAATGGGAAGCTGCAGCCCAACCGGCAATTGACGCTGGAATTCGAGTTGTTTTTGTACGCTTAGCTCCCGTAATGAGCCCTCTCGGAGGGGCATTGCAAGTGCTCTCTCTACCTGCTAAATTGGGTTCGAGCCCCCCTGTGGGGGGTGGAAAACAGTGGTGGTCTTGGGTAGGTATTGATGATGCAATAGGTAGCATATATCATTCGATTATAACAGAAAGCCTTTCAGGTCCTGTAAATGTCGCATCGCCTAATTGTGTTCAGCAAGGTGAATGGGCCTCTACTTTGGCGAAGGTAATTTGGGGATCTTTTGGGAAATTAACAACATTACTTCCTATTCCAGCTTTTGTCTTAAGGGGTATACTCGGGGAATTTGGGGATGTACTGGCCCTTTCAAGTATTAGAACAGATTCATCAAAATTAACTGATTCGGGATATAAATTTAGATTTGAAAATTTAGAAGAAACCTTCCGGCATGTTTTGGGAAGGAGAAAGTCAGAGGATTTACAATGAAAAATATTGTAATTATTGGTGCCGGATATGGAGGTTTGACTGCAGCTGCACTTTTGGGTAAAGAAGGACATCAGGTAACGGTAATAGAAAAAAATGAACAGCCGGGAGGCAAAGCTAGTTTACTTGAAAAAGACGGATTCACATTTGATATGGGTCCCTCTTGGTATATGTGGCCCCAAGTTTTCGACGATTTTTTCGCTGAATTTGGGAAAGACGCTACAGAAACTTTAGAATTGAAAAAACTAGACCCATCCTATCGTGTTTTCTTCGATGATGGTGACGTTGTAGACATCTCTAGTGATATTGAAAAAAACTATGAAACTTTTGATAGATTAGAAGTTGATGGGGCCAAAAAACTTAAGAAATATTTAGATGTTTGTAAACGACAATATGATATTTCCATGAAAGCATTTGTTTATAGAACCTATGATTCTTTATTTGATTTATTTAGTCCAAGCATGATGATAAATGGATTAAAACTGAAGTTTTCAAATTTTCATAATGGTGTGAAAAAGTATTTTAAAGAACCAAAAACTCAAAAATTATTAGAGTGGATCACTGTATTTCTAGGAGGCGACCCTCGAAATGTACCTGCCATGTATTGTATGATGTCATATTTAGACCATCATCACGGCATCTATTATCCTAAGGGTGGAATGAATGGTCTTGCAAAACAAATTTATGAAATCGCCCTTGAGAATAATGTGGAATTTAAATTTAATGAACCAGTAATAAAAATTAAAGTTGATGACAAAAAGGCAACTGAAGTAATTACTGAAAAGGGAAGTTATAAGCCTGATTTAGTTATAAATAATTCAGATTATCATCACGGGGAAACTGTACTTCTTGAAGAAGTGAATCAATCATATAAAGAAAAATACTGGGAAAAGAGTACTATGGCAGTTTCAATGCATTTAGCCTATATCGGAGTAAACCGTAAAATTGACGGTTTGACGCATCACAATTACTTTTTTGAAGATAAATGGACCGAACATTTTGACCAAATATTCAAGAAACCTCAATGGCCCGATAATCCTAATTTCTATGTTTGTTGTCCTTCTAAAGTTGATGAGACTGTAGCTCCATCGGGAATGGAAAATTTATTCTTTTTAGTTCCTGTAGCGTGCGATCTAGACGATTCTGATGAAATAAGGGAAGAATACTTTGAAAAAGTATTAAATAAATTTGAAAGTTGGACCGGTGAAAATATTAGAGATGATATTGTTGTAAAGTCTCTATTCACACATAGAGATTTCAAAGAGAGATATAATGCTTACAAAGGAACGGGATTGGGAATGGCCCATACTTTGTGGCAAAGCGCTGTTTTTAGGCCAAAACATAAAAGTTCAAAAGTGAAAAATCTATACTATACAGGACAATACAACCATCCCGGTGTTGGAGTTCCTACTACTGTTATTTCTTCACAAATCTTAGTTAAAGAATTGAAAAAAATGGGGGTTTTATCATAGCTTATATCAGAACAAAAAAAATAAAGGGAAAAAAATACGCATATCTAGTGGAAAGCAAATGGGATAGTGAAAAGAAAACATCCAGGCAAAAAGTCTTAGAATATTTAGGAGCTGTAGATAATTTAACTATAGACAATATTCCTAAAGGCTATCGCACCAATTCCATTCGTCAATTCTTCATTAAGAATCAAACTAAGTTAAATGAAGGAGTTGCAGAAAAACAGCTGGACTTAGAAAAAATTTTAGTCCGATGTTTACTTACCGGAGATGAGGATATGGCAACTCAAAAAAGCGATGAACTTATTGAACTTATAGGATTACAACGATTCTATATTGAATCAGTTACCAATGTGATGGCTGAAACTGGCAAAAAATGGTATGATGGAGAAATTGGAATAGCTGAAGAACATATGATTACTAATATTGTAAGAAAAATTGTTGAGATTAATAATCATAAGATTAATTCAAAAGGATTGATAGAAGGAGTCGCCGTAATTTGTAACCCAGAGGGAGATGATCATACAATGTCTAACTTAGTTCTTGAAGGTTTACTGAAAATACGAAAATATAGAGTTGCAAATATAGGTGGAAATTGGTATATGGGTGAAAAAACTAAAGCCACAAATAAAGCCATCATCGATTTCACTGTTGAAGCAAGACCCGATATTGTATTTATTTCCGTAACTATTGCAAGATATTTGTTCAATGCAAAGATAATTGCCAAGGAATTATCAAAAGCCTTATCCGATACAAAGATTTTCCTAGGAGGTCTAGGAACTCAAGGAATTATCGAAGGTGAATTACAAGAAGGAATCTATCTCGCAAATAAAAATACGTTGAATACTCTTAACAAACTATAACTAGTTGGGCACTAGCCAGTTTCTTTTATATACTAAGTTGTGCACTAGGATAGTATCAAAAGGTAAAAAATGTATTCAAAAGTGAATGTTATCGACGACAAAACGCCCACTGATCCTGAATCCATATTTCAAAGAGGTAGCACTACTTACTACCACAGTACAAAGCTTTTCCCATCTAAAATAAGAAAAGATGTAACTACTCTTTACTGTTTTGTAAGAGTTGTTGATGATTTTGTTGATGCAGTTCCTCAACAGTTAGAAAGTTTTACAAACTTTAAGAACGAATACTATCTCGCACTTTCAGGTAAAAATACAAGTAATACAATCATATCTAATTACATTGAACTCTCCAAAAGAAAAGATTTTGAACCTGAATGGACTGATGCATTTCTAAATTCAATGAAAATGGATACTTTCAAATCAGAGTACGAAAATATAGATGAACTTAATGAATATTTGTATGGTTCTTCTGAAGTTATCGGTCTCATGATGAATAAGGTAATGAATATTGATGAAAGAGCTCATGACTCAGCCCAATATCTTGGAAAAGCAATGCAATTCATAAACTTCATACGAGATATCGATGAAGATTTAGATTTAAATCGAACTTATTTTCCAAAGGACACATTACTCAAATTTGGTTTAGGGGGCCTTTCAAGAGGGGAAGCTCGAAGAAAACCTAAACAATTCAAAGCCTTTGTTAGATCGCAAATAAAAGTTTATTTTGATTGGCAAAAGAAAGCTGAAACTGGATTCGTTTACCTTCCAAAAAGGATGCGAGTAGCCGTAAAAACAGCATCAGACATGTATATGTGGACTGCTACGAAAATTTACGAAAAACCATTTTTAGTATATGATATGCAACTTAAGCCTGCTTGGAATAAAGTATTATTGGCTGGAATTAAGAATTACTTTTTAATATATCTAACTTTTAATAACAAAAGCAATTCAGTTCAAGAGCCTTCGATAAATAGTACTCGAACTGTTTAAACTATAATGAGTAACTGTTTAGTCTGGTTTCATAATGATTTAAGGCTGTTTGATAATCCCGCACTTAACTTAGCATGGCAAAGTGGTAAGGGCGTAATTCCAATTTTTATTTGGTCTTCAGATGAAGTAAACGATTGGCATATTGGAGGTGCTGCAAAATGGTGGCTTCATCATTCTCTAAAATCTCTTTCTTTAGATCTTAAAAAAATTGGAAGTGAATTAATAATAAAAAATGGTCAAACAAAAAAAAACATTACCAAATTAATAGAAGACCATGACGTCTCTGAAATATTTATGAATCGTCGATTTGAACCTAAAGTTATAGAGCGTGATAATCAAATTTTTAATGATAATGATGTGAAAATAACTGTAGTCAACGGAAATTTACTTTTTAACCCTGAAGATATTAAGACCGGTCAAGGTCGTAATTACACAGTTTTTACACCATTTTGGAAGAATTGTAAACTCCAGAAAGAACCACATCGACCTATCAAGAAACCTGACAGTCTCAAAGAGCCCGATTCGTGGCCATCAACCGTGTCACTTGAGAACATTGCTTTACTGCCTAAAATTAAATGGTATACAAATATTGAAAAAACATGGAAGCCAGGAGAACAAAATGCTAAGAAAGCTCTAAAAGATTTCTTGATAAATAATGGAAACGAATATGGTAGAAATCGAAATATTCCAGGAATAAGAGGAACATCTCGTTTATCACCTCATTTGCGATTTGGAGAAATTAGCCCTCACACCATATGGCATGAAGCTAAAAAATACTCTAACAAAGGCGTAGAACATTTTGTAAGAGAAGTTGGTTGGAGAGAATTTTCCTACCATTTACTTAATAATTTTCCATTTCTAACTAATAAACCCCTTAGGCCTGAATTTGAAAATTTCCCTTGGGCTTCAAACTCCAAATATTTAGATTTATGGAAGAAGGGATTGACTGGCTATCCCATCGTAGACGCTGGCATGCGAGAACTTTGGAGTACTGGATGGATGCACAACCGAGTTAGAATGATTGTAGCATCATTTTTAGTTAAGCATTTATTGTTGGATTGGAAAGAAGGAGCTAACTGGTTTTGGGATACTTTAGTTGATGCCGATTTAGCAAGTAATACTAGTGGATGGCAATGGACTGCAGGGTGCGGGGCAGATGCCGCACCTTATTTCCGAGTTTTCAATCCAATACTACAAGGAAAGCGATTTGATAGTACGGGAGATTATGTAAGAAAATGGATTCCTGAAATAAAAAAAATACCTAATGGTAAAATTCATACGCCATGGGAAGTTTCTAAAGAGGAATTGCAAAATTATGATATAGTTCTAGGACATTCTTATCCTAAACCTATTGTAGATCATGCTGAAGCCCGAAGGGTGGCTTTGGAAGCTTTTGATAGACTTATGGAATTAAAAAGAAATAATGCGTAAACTATAAAATCAAAGTGCGTAATCAAACTTTATGATTAGTGTCACTGAAATGGCCGCTGAAAAAATTAACAAAGCTCTTCTTGAACAAGAAATGGCAGGAAAGGCACTCCGATTAGGCGTCTTCCCTGGGGGTTGTAGTGGAGGCTACCAGTATGCTTTAGGATTTGATGATCAAAAAGATAATGATACTGAAGTTGAGGCAAATGGGTTGAAATTATTAGTTAATAATGAAGATATGGACAAGGTTAAAGGAACTGAAATAGATTATATTGTTACAGAGATGGGTGAAGGTTTCAGAGTGAATAATCCGAATCCAGCTCCTGAAGGTCAAAAAGGTCAATGTAGCTGCGGTTCAGATAGTGGTTGTTGTTAAGAAAAATTATTGATTATTGGCTGCATCTGAAGATTGTGGAGTAATAAGTTCTTCACTACTATCTCTAACTATGTAAGGAAATATTATCTTAGATTCTGAAGATATAACATGTACTGGACATGCATTACCGCAAGCTGGCGCCAAATAATCCTCTCCAGTTTCAGTTAAAACAAGCCTAATACCGTGTCCGGCTGGAATTAAGGCATCAATTGCTTGGAATTCCATCATCATCGTTAATTCTTGACCTGGAAGCACTGTTTGAGGCTCTGAACCACCTGCATGGTATCGAATATCCATTGTAGCATGCCCTATTCTAATACCAGTTACTGAATCTTGCATTTCTGCAAATATTTGACCTCCGTCAAAGGTTGCAGCCGTATACAAATGAAGCTTGACAAGGCCTGAAATATGTGTGTTATTTTCTTCTGAAAAGGCTGGACATTCACTTGTAATACTCTGAACCGCCCCTCCAATAAGTGAAACGCCGCCAACAAAAGAACCAGTTGTTTGGCATTCTGAAAGACTCATTATCATCTCTTTCAAATCTTGCGGAGGCCATGTTTCTTCGATGCGCCATTGTCCATCATTTCTTTGAATTTGAGCATGAAGATCTGGCTTAGGGCCAATTCCTTTCAGATAATACTCAAACCATTCAAATAAATCTTGAGCCCAATCCCATCTTGTCATATTATGTATTGCTTCAGCTCCGTATCCTGAATCCTGAGCATTATGTTTTGTCCATTGATCAGGATAGTTATGTTCCCATTGGCCTAGGATTCCTCTTACATCAAAACCAGAATCCTTGTATGTTTGATACCAGTGGGTTCCTGGCGGACCGCTAAAAACTTGATGAGGATCTACATTCCAATCCTGCATACCTTGAACCCAATATACTGAACCGTTCCAATTTTCAAATGCTTTGTCAATATGTGATCGTTCTGAATAATAATTGTCCATGTAGGGGTCGAATTCTCCAGCCCCATATGTTACTGGACCTGCAAATAATCCTTCGATAATATCTGGACAAATATTGTCTATATCATCTTCATTGTAATCTACTGTACTTGAAAAATAATTCATATGCATTACCTGTGAACGAGCTTCTGCACTGCCATTCTTGTAAAGAAGAGGATGAAGTGCTGTAGTTCCGCTAATGGGGACTATAGTTTTCAGATATTCACTGCCCTGTGCTGCAGCTTCCCATTGTGTTGCACCCTCATAGGACTTTCCATACAGCCCAACATTGCCATTTGACCATTCTTGAGTTCCTAGCCACTCAACTGCATGATGAATGCCCAAACCTTCGCCTGCACCTCTATAATCGAAACAACCTGTTGATAATTCAGTTCCAAAGACGGCCACTTGTGCAAACGCATACCCATGAGGAACAAAATTCTCAAAAATGAATTCTCCGCGCCCGCCACCTACTACTCCAGTATCACCAGACTCTGAACCTGGTTGTCCAAAAGAAAAATATGGACTTATTACAGCTATTACTGGAACTTTTTCACCATTTAAGGTATTACTTGGTAACCAATAAGAAAGATGTATTTCGGCTTCTGAAGGGCCACTTTCCCAAACTTCACTTGTGTCTACAGTAAATAATGCATCTTGAACCTCCAATGCATAATGTGGACCTTCTTCTAATACTCTCGAGAAAGTGTGAGTCATATTCCAATCTAAATTGTATCTTTCTTTAATATTAGGATAAAAACCAGAGTTACTATCTGAATCATTAAATGACAATGAATCTATACACCCCATAAATGAAGTCGTAAATACCAAAAGTATGCATAGACTTGGCCGAAGCATAGGGCTGAAAAACCTACGTTATAAATTATTAATCTCTCGTTATTTATTAATTTTAGAGAGTATTTTGTACATTATTGATCATTATCAAAGTTATTTTAATATATCTGACCTGAATTCACAGTATAATGAAAGATGTTAGCATTGCCTCTCAGATTTTCTCTTTAGTTACTGTAGCGACCATGATGAGTAGTGCATTCTTTCTTTATATTCAAGATAGCGAGGAATTGTATGGCAGTAGTAGAGTTCCAGTATGGGCTCGAAGTGAACTCCCATATGACACATCTCAAGCATGGAGTTATGTACTGGAACAAGGAGACTACAGTTTATTAGAAACTGATAACGAATTTAGTTCAGTACATGTAATGATTCCTTATGATTTGCCTGAAACTGAAGGAGGGGCTGCAATTGATCCTCAATGTGTTTTAAATTTTAATCCAGACAAATGCCCTCACATTAGTTTAGCGTATTGGAGGCCGAATGTCCCCGATGGAATGAAAGTTCCAGTTATCGCTGAATTTGGGCCTTATTTTGGTGAGACTTCAGCCCAAACTCCTGACGTTTCGCAACCAGGAAGCTGGCTAGGTGCAGGAATAATAATGAATTTGTTACCTCATGGATTCGCTTTTGCCCAAGTTTCTGTGACAGGAACTGGAATGTCAAACCATTGTATGGATTTAATGGGATACTCTGAACAAGAAGGAATCAATGCTGCAGTTGAGTGGCTAGGAACTCAAGAATGGTCGAATGGAAATGTAGGACTAATTGGAAAATCCTATGATGGGTCCACACCTTGGGAAGCGGCGATGTATGGTGATGAATATCTAAAAACCATTGTTCCAATTTCGGGACTAATTGGTGTTCGAGAACTGATGTGGAAAAATGGTTCTTCTGAAGCTAGAGCACCTTTCATGCATAATGTGGTTTATGGAAGTTATGGTTTTGAAACTGACAAAGAGGATGAGAATCTACAAAATGCCTGTGAAGATTATCTTCTAGGCCCACTACATGCCACAAATGGATATGTTTTTGCTGGAAATGAATTTGTAGAAAGTTATTGGGAAGAGAGATATTTTCTTGATAGAGTACTAAAAAATTATGGAGGCTCAGTATATATTGTTCAAGGATTTCATGATTGGAATGTCGATCCGCACATGGCAGTTCCTACGATTAATGCCCTTTTAGATAATGGAATTGAGGCAAAAGTTTTGATGGGCCAATGGGATCACGATTATCCAGATAGGCCTGATTACCAGAAAGATCGATCAGACCCTGGAAGAGGTTCGGAAGCCTATCCTCAGATGGTCAGATTTGACTGGATGCAAGACCTTCTTGAATGGTTTACTTACTATCTACAAGAAAGTGGACCTAAACCAAGCCTTTATCTTGAAATACAAAATAATCATGGCGAATGGCGAGTAGAAGAAAGATATCCTGCATCAGACTCAAAAACTATTGAAATGGTTTTAGGAAGTGAAAATCTTATCCATGATGGAAATACTGGAACAACAATCACACCTCTTGTAGAGAACTATGTGGTTTTTGAAACTCCCAAATTCAACCAGACTCTCCGTTTTGGAGGTTTACCTCAACTTCACGTTGATGTTACTCTCGCAGGATCGGGAGGCTCATTGTATGCACTTATGGAAGATTGTGACGCAAACGATGAATGTATTCATATTGGCCATGCAACGATGGATCTAAGATACCATGCTGGCGGTGATGAGTATAATGTTCTTGTGCCAGGAGAAACTGTTAATGCTAAAATGGAATTTTTTGCAATGGATGTTTTAATCCCTGAAGGTCACTCCATTCGTTTATCATTAAGCGATATTGGAGAAGATTATCTGCCTCCAAGTAATACTGCCCCTGTTGAAATTGGAATAAATGAGAATAGCGTACTTAGACTTCATGAAATAAATTTCGAAAACAAACTTGTATTCGAGCCACCAGTATGTACATTCAGTGATTGTCTGGAAGAATAGATATCTCTTAAAAGTCAGGTTTATAGGTAAATGTGGAACAATTAAAATCAATAGCTATTACATTTTTGTTTTTAGTCCCTGCAATGGCTGGTTGTCTCGGAGATGAAGAACTAGTATCGCTTTCTGCAGAAGACATCATAGTTTCACCTGAAACGATGATTGCAGGAGAATTTCAACCACTTGTTATAACTGCCAAAAGAGATATGTCTGTCTTTATTCCTAATTTGGTTATTGATCCACTTTCTAATTATGTCCAAAATGGCACAGTTCTAGATATGAAGATAGGTGAAACTAGACAATTGATTTCAATGGCTCCACCTCGTATTGATTCGACATTTATTTTTTTAGCTGATTATGGGACTCAAAAATGGCCTATTAGGAATTCTAATGAGAGCTGGGAAAATTGGGTTAATCGTAATGGAATTGTTGATGATGGATTAGTAGTCGAAAGAGTTATGCCTTCTGAAGGGGCCTCTTTAGACACACTTAATCTAACAAAAAATAAAAGTGGAAATACAGTTCCTGTCAAAATTGATGTGAAAAGGCAGATTTCGGCCGCATATTCGATTGATGAAGGAGGCTTGTTTTCGACAGGATTTGTAGATGGGCGTACTGTGTACAATAATATTTACCGAATTACTGACGATACTCCCGACTTATTAGATCCAGCTGATGGAGCTGTAGGATATTTAGATCGATGGGCTGGACAGGGTAATCTTGCATACGAAGATGCAGCACAATTCCTTATAGCTGAAATGAATGCTTATGGGCTAAGAGTAGAAACTCAACGGTTTGATCTAACTGACATTCTTGGGAATCAAAATCCTGAAGCATACAATATTTGTGGATTTAGAGATGGAACCTTGTATCCAGATGAATGGTTAGTATTTGGCGCTCATTTTGACATTGCACCTCCTGCAAATGCAGTGATGGTAGACCCTCATGTGTCAGGTGAACGAACGTATGGAACTAGGTACGGTGCGTATGATAATACAGCTGGAACCTCGATGGTCTTAGCTACTGCTGAAGCCATGGCAGATATGCCTTATGATACGAGAAGAAGTATGGTCTTCTGTTTGTGGTCAGGTGAAGAAGGGGGTAAACGCGGAAGTGATTACTGGACTGAAACTCTAGAAGATGAGCACCCAGACGTTACTGTTACTAATTACATTAATCTTGACATGGCTGGAGTTAATTGGCCGGGAGGCGGAGGTGCGCCTTGTGGAGATGAACATGGCGGAAGTGGAGGATGTGACCCCGATCCTCAGCCTGATGACGATGGATATCCTAAAGATAGTGAGGTGTGGCCTATGAGAATTTACATTGGGCCTTCTTTGAATTATAATAAAATCGATCAACCAGATATGGTTTATCTTAGCCAATGGATTGGATCTGATGCAATGAATGTTTCAATGGAACAAGACATCTTAGTAGGATCGGACAACAATAGCGATACTACGTGGAAATATGATGTCTGGATAGAAAAAGATAGGCCTGAAATAATAATTTATGAAGATACAACGGCAAGAAGTGATCACGCCTCATTTCAAGACAATTTGGGAACAATCACTCTAGGGTATGGAGGACTTGTTGATGGTTACTGGTGTTACCATCAGACTTGTGATACTTTAGAAGAAATGGAAGATTGGATGGAAACTGGAAGTAAAGACTATGGCAATAATGCAACTGGGAAAAATAATTTAGTAAATTCTTTAGACTTAATTACTTGGTGGGCCACGTACAGCTTTTTTCATATGGATGAAAGACCTATTTTGAATGCTTTTCTAAATTAAAAAAAAGATGAATACTCTTCTAAGCTTTTCTTCTTAATATTTGGCACTTCAACATTTTCGGCTGGGAATCCAGTTACAAGAATTAAAAATGCCCTTTCATTTTCACCTCTTCCTAATACTTTTCGTAGAAAATTCATAGGACTTGGAGTGTGGGTCAAAGTTGCTAGACCTGCATGATGGAGTGCAGTGATTAGCATCCCAGTAGCTATACCTACAGATTCAGACACATAATAATTCTTTATTTTTTGACCTTTATCATCTAAGCCATAAGCTTCAGAAAATATTACTATCAAATATGGAGCTATTTCGAGAAATGGTTTGTTTTCATCCGTACCCAGTGGTTTCAAAGCCTGGAGCCATTCATCTGGAGCTCTTCCACTATAGAATTTTTTTTCTTCGTCCTCAGCAGCTTCACGTATTTTCTTCTTCGTTTTAAAATCACTTACAATTGAAAAATGCCAAGGCTGACGATTAGCTCCGCTAGGTGCTGAACTGGCAGCTCTAAGACAATTCTCTATAATTCCCTTAGGTACTGGTTTTTCTGAAAAGTTACGGATTGTGCGCCTTCTCTCTATATCTTCTAAAAAAACCTGAGAACGCTTCTCCATTTCACCTATAGAATAAGAGTTGTAATTTTTATAAGGAATAAAACTTGTTTCGTTCATAATGGACTCCTTGCTTTTTTAGATAAAAGACTTTGTATTGGCAGTGTAGTAACCATCTGTGACTGATGCTATCGAATGGGATGATTTTACCAAGATTGAAATGCGTGTTGGCATGATATTAGACGTCAAAGAGTTTCCTGAAGCGAGAAAGCCAGCATATATTCTTACCATTGATTTTGGCCCTTTAGGAATTCGTAAAACATCAGCTCAGATTACGAATTATACGGAAAATGAACTATTGGGGCGAGAAATTGTAGCAGTTTTTAATTTTTCACCAAAGCAAATTGGCCCTATCATGTCTGAAGTTTTAGTTTTAGGAGGGGTGGAAGAAGATGGTACCGTTCGCCTTTTGAAACCAGACCCTAGTTGCCAATTAGGAAGTCGCGTCGGATGAATCCTTACATTGCCCTTACTAGGCCCGGAAATGCAATTTTAACGGCTATAGCTGTCATCGCCGGAGCTTTCATTGCCTCTGGATCCGATATTATGGAATTTCAGGCAGAGATTGCAATTTGTAGTATCTCTGCAATGATGTTAGTAGGAGGAGGAAATGCCCTTAATGATTATAATGATAGAGAAACAGATAAGTTAAACCATCCTAAAAGACCTATACCCTCAGGTCAAATTAAAGCTGAAACTGCGCTTAATTATGCTCAATTATTACTGGCTTTAGGGCTTCTGCTTTTATTTTTCACTCTTGAAAACAAGATGCCTTTTGTGATTGCATTAATCGGTGTTGGAACGCTTATAGCTTACGAGAATGGGTTGAAAGCTGCAGGAATAACTGGAAATATCTCAGTTGGTTTGATGTCTGGTGCCGTTTTTCTGTACGCTGGAATGGCTGTAAATGATCCTGGACCAACTATCTGGATGTTTGGATTGGCTGTGCTAGCTACCATCTCTAGAGAAATTGTTAAAGATATTCAGGATTTGGAAGGCGATCGAGACCGTAAGACACTTCCTACTAGGATTGGAGTGAATAATGCCTTAAATTTTTCTACTTTCATTCTTCTGATAGCTATTGGCTTGAGTTATACTGCTATAAATTCTTTTGAAAATATGGCAAGGATTGCTTATGTCGGAGGAATTACTTTAGCAAATGGAATGATGCTTCTTGGAATATATTATTCTAAACTCGAAGACTACTTTACAGGACAAAAGAATATCAAACAAGGGATGGGGATTGCTATGCTGGCATTCATTTTAGCTGCAGGATTAAATTAATTCTCGTTAACTATGTTCGGCACATGTATAGCGAAGCAAAGATTCGTAGAGAGAAACCAATTAAGGTGTAAAAGTGATGCCTATTCTTTCTTTGTCAATCGTGAGGAAATTAATCTTCCTAACGGCCTCTCATCAGAAAAAACCGAAGACAAGAAGGCCTCAGGAATAAGAAAAAAAACAAGCCAGATGAGGGAACACGAAGCAAAAAGACATTTAATGGAGCCTAGATTAGGGAATTATGGTAAGGTAATAACTGATGGCATTTAGAGTAATCGATTCTGAAACGGGTAAAATAATAATGGATGCTGGAGATATTACATCATTGATTACAATGATAGAAGAACTAGGCGACAAATATGAAGTCAAACAATTAGATATTTCTTAAATTATCTAAGGTAAAATTTCTAGTTGTTCTTCAAGTGACAATTCTAGAAAATCATCAAAATCAGATAACATCTGTTCTGATGAAACACCAAAATTTTCGACAAAAGAACCTTCCCATCCAAGATCATTCAAGTTATCGTAGAATCCATTCAGATAAGCGTCTTCAGAGGTCTGATTAATCAAG
>TARA_B110000438_G_scaffold291631_1_pt1 | contig 16977 bp, 11 predicted proteins | sample TARA_B110000438 | Tara Oceans TARA_B110000438 (sample SAMEA4398413) | marine metagenome | biome: Polar Biome; feature: [MES] marine water layer (ENVO:01000295) within the mesopelagic zone...; material: water (ENVO:00002006), including particulate matter (ENVO:01000060) such... | reverse complement strand
GCCATCGGCGCCGACCCGCAGATACTGGTAACCGCCGTCGTCTACAATCCACAGCCGCGTGCTCACTGCCTCACCGTCGACGTCCTTGGTGTATAGATCCACAACTTCAACTCGCTCCGATGCAATCTGCGGGATCCCGATCAGGATAAATGTGAACACCAGCAAGCCGCCCGCAAGCCAATAGGTAATCTTCATGTCAGTTCTCCTTTTTGATTGAATAAATACTTTGATATTAAACTATTTAATACTAAAGTATTTAATATTAAACAGTTTATGGATAGAATGGCTGCTCAGACCAGCCAATGGGAAGCAGATGTGCAGCAGCGCAAGAAAGCCGAGGATGAGGACGCGATAGTATTTGGGTTTTTAAATGAAATCGGAATCATCTCGCAACTGACTTCGACCATGTTTGAACGCAGCCTCCCCGAAGGCTTGACGAATTCACAGTTCGGGGTACTCAATTGGTTTCTCAGAGTCGATACCGAAGCAACGCCTGGGCGCCTGGCAACTGCGTTCCAGGTTACCGGTGGCGCCATGACCAATACCCTGAAAAAACTGGAGGCCAAGGGTCTGATCAACATCGAGCCGGACGCCTCCAGTGGCCGCAAGAAAAAGGTGACAATAACTCGCAGGGGCCGGGCTCTGCGGGAGAAGGCGATTGCCGCTGCAGCGCCTTTATTTCAGGAGTTTGGGGATCAATTTTCAGCTAGAAAAATTGAGAAGCAGCTACGGGAGTTGCAGAAGATTCGGCATTATCTGGACACGCGGCGCTACCGCCGCGAGACTCCCTCGCAATAATCTACTCGATCGAACCGAAGAGACTGGATGATCCATCGTAGAATGATTACTTTTATTCATTTAATACGCCACAGTACCCGACTTTTCTAATGTCCGCACCAGTATCTCACCATTTCTCTTAATTTTTGCTCACCACAAAATACTCAATTAGAACTGCAGTAGGTTTCCAAATTAGAAGTTCCCAGCCATTTCATTTGCAAACAACAAAACCATACCACCAGCCCTATCGTCACGACCCAAAATAGCCAGCCTGTCCAAATAGGCATCTAGAGATTTTAGCTTTCCGGTAGATTGACAAGCATTCATGAATCCATCAGTAAAATCTGTTCTACCTAAAACCGCTTTCCACGACCTATCGAGAGCAGGTTGAAAACGATCAGGCTCGAGCCAACCCTTATCCAACCCTCTTTTTATCGCAGTACCGATCATTGCTGTTGAGGTTATTTCCGCAAAGGAACCAGGGTAGTCAATTACTTCATGCCACATTCCCTCACTGTCTTGATATGGCAGTAGAGCCTCGAGGTGGTTAATGAAAGACTGCAACAACACTGAAAATTCCTGGTTTGATTCTGATATATCGCTTAGGGATAGAGCCAACCCAAGAGCGGGAAAGCCATTACCTCTGCCCCATGCAACATTAGCTAGGGGAGTATGCCGATAAAGCCCATCCTCTCTCAACAGCAAGTTTTGCATAAATTGGACGTGGTCCAATGCCAGTTCAATAAATCTTTCCTCACCAGTTAATTTTCCAACCTTTGCAAGTAATGGAGTTGCCATGAACACTGCATCGCTCATTTCCGCATGGGTTGGCATTACTTGTTTGGGGCCGCCAATATCATCAAAGCCTAGCTCAGCGGCACTAAGCGCCAGTTCCAAGTAACCTTCATTGTTTGTTCGTTCCGCCAGTTCTGCGAATACCAATTGACCTGCTAACAAAGATGAAGAGCGGATATCAATTGGCTCACCATCGATATAAGAATTCACCAACTGATCTACAGCTGCTACCTCTCCCATTCGCATTCTGCCAATGAGAGCCATACCAGGAACATAGGCAGGGCTGGAAAAATCATGACCATAGTACTGTGCAAGTTGAGTAACCAGAGCAGCGGGAGTTCGCGCACGACGACGCGTAATTTCCTTTTTCGCAGCAGAAACAGGCAAACTGCCTTGTTGACGCAGCCAATCAAGAGAAAGACTTTGAGCGCTGAAAGTTATCGCAGGAATTTCACCAATTCCCGCAACAGGATTGTTTTCCAATGCTGAATTCAAGTTAGAATCATCATCCAAAAGCACTACGAGATCAGGTGCCTGGATGCCTAACCAACGCCACAAGGAATGAGCTACAGAATTCTCTCGATAGGCATCACCTTGTGGTGGAAATACAAGTATTTCATTTTGAGGGTTTGCGCGCGGAATTATGATTAAGTTAGGCTGGCTCTCACTTGCATTCAAATCAAGATAAGATTTGTACAACTCACTGAGAATGGCGCTAGAAGGAGAAGGTCCCTGCATACCTGCGATAATAATTATAGTTCTCGCACTCTTGTCGCTATTCTTAAATCCCTCGGCTTCTATTAGCGTTCTATTGCTGCTGAGACCGACGCTCCAAGTCGCCTCTTCAGCACCAGCACTCGCTGAGAAAATAGCTGCGAGAAACCCAAAGCCAATATTACATATCATTTGTCGGCGAATATTTAACAGAAAATTTTTCATGATTAGGAAAACCTGAAGATTGGATAAATTATTTCTTTTGGAGAACCATTACTAGAGCGTACGCGCTTTCTCGTTTTCTTTTTAGCACTTCTAAAAGCTCCCTTAATTTGATACCCGCATAGCGCTCAACTTTAACGGTAGAAACACGAGAGTCTTATGAAGGGTCTGCGACTTGCTTATCAAGGATAATGAAAGACCATAGCTGTAACGTAGCGCTAATTTTTTCTGTCAGTATTGATTTGAAATAAGCATAGAACATAGACAGGGAAACACCACTGCTATCTATGGATTCGATTACCTTCGTCGCCTTATCAAAGTCAGAAATTGGTGCACATATTACATAGGTTCCCGAAACCGAAGGCTTGCTGTAAAGCCTTCTTACATCTTATTCAAGCTCCTTCCAAATCCTAGTATTGAACTGAAGTTTCTGCAGAGACATATCAGATAGCAAGAAGGTCTCACTATTTTGCAGTTCAGTTTTTCGCTGATTAGCACTGACCACCAAATAGCCCCGATAAAAAGCTGAGCCTCTATAGGCTGCCAGATCGGCACGAAACATTTCCGGGACTCTCGACGTAGAATTGATTCAGATGGCATAATAGTTCTTCAAATTAAATAATTCTTAGTCGAACTATCCAATTATTACACTCAAATTCTATGAATTCATAACCATTTTTGAAGAACTTATATCGACTAGTTTTTTTCTGTTAGTCTTTTGAAAAATATTCAACACGTTGAGATTCGTAATTCTCTGACAGATCAGCAAGGTCTGCCAAAGCGTCAGAATACTCTTTATGTGTCAGCATCATTTCAGTCATTTCATTCTGCAGTTGTTCAAATTCCTCAAGCGATAGTTCTACTAGTTCTCTTTGGTTATAATACAACCCAAACCCCATCCTAGCCTCTCGAGCTTTCTCTCCTCGAAATTCGCTTAAAAATCTAGGCTCACAAACTCGCGATTTTATGTAAGTTCCTGTAGCAGCTCGTCTCTTACAAATAATATCGAATTTATCCGAACTATTATTTTCATTGAAAAATGCAAATATCTCTTCCTGCTTATCCTCAACCAGGCGACCAAGTCGCGCTAATGATTGTTGACCAACTACTGTGATCTCTTCTATTGGCCTTGAAGACTTATCTCTCTCGACAGATTCTTCCACCGAGGGCTGTTCGGAAGACGATTGCTTTGGCAAACTTTCATCAACAACCAACTCTTGTGCTCCCAAAACCAAAGGAAGGCAAGCAAAGGCTGAACAAAGCAATAACTCTACACAATATTTTAGGCTCATTTGATGCCTTAATAATTACGTAAGAGCTTTGATAATAGTGCGATGTGACAAAAAAGCCAAGCGAAGATAGCGCATTTGAACCCGAAACCCACTCGGCCTGACTTGCCACTCAGAGGGAGAATCTATAATCTCAGTCCCATCAATTCGCAAAAGCCCGCGACCGCAGCCTCTCTAACCTATAAAAGAAATCACCATGTCTGATCCTTCACAGGAAGTAAAATTTCTTCGAGTATTGGGGCGCAGCGAAGTTTTAGCGCTAGCCTTCGGTGCTATGATCGGCTGGAGTTGGGTGGTGCTGTCCGGGACATGGATAAGCTCTGCGGGCACAGCTGGCGCAATCATCGCTTTCCTCTTCGGGGGCGCTATCATTCTCGTAATTGGCTTAACCTACGCTGAACTCGCTGCTGCGATGCCGTTTGCAGGTGGAGAACATGTCTATAGTCATCGAGCTTTGGGAGCAGGCGCCTCGTTTATTTGCACCTGGGCGATAATCCTTGGTTATGTCTCAGTAGTCACTTTCGAAGCCGTTGCCCTGCCGACAGTACTCGATTCTCTTATTCCAGGTCTCGATAAATTCTTCCTCTGGCAGATTGCCGGATGGGATGTTTATTTGAGTTGGGTTTTAACGGGTGTTGCTGGCTCAATGTTAATGACCTATTTAAACATTCGCGGTGTTCGCATGGCTGCGGTAGTTCAATCAGTAGTAGTTCTAGCAATTTTGATTGTAGGAGTGCTGTTTATTAGTGGAGCTGCAGTGACCGGCAACAGTTCTAATATGGAGCCTCTGTTTCAAGATGGCTTATCTGGCATTTCCCTGGTTTTGGTTATGGTGCCATTTATGTTCGTCGGCTTTGATACCATTCCGCAAGCTGCTGAGGAAATCAACCTACCTTATAAAGATATCGGCTCTGTATTAATGCTCTCTGTGGCGATGGCAATTGTCTGGTATAGCCTTATCGTTTTGGGCGTAGGTTTATCTCTGGATGAGGCGGCCATAGTGAATAGCGAAGTTGTAACAGCTGATGCCAATGCTGCTATTTATGGTGAGCCTGGTCGTGTCGGCCTGTTAGTAGCCGGCTTAGCCGGAATAATTACTAGTTGGAATGCTTTCATACTGGGCGGCAGCCGCGCCATCTATGCTCTGGCAAATACCGGCCTGCTGCCAAGTTTTTTGGCTAAATTACATCCCGAGTATCGCACTCCCTACAACGCAGTCTTACTTATCGGCGCACTCTCGATGATCGGACCATTTTTCGGCCGACCAGTCTTGGTGTGGGTAGTTGATGCAGGTGGATTGGGAATTGTTGTTGCCTATTCAATGGTTGCAGCTTCATTTCTTATTTTGAGAAAGAAAGAACCAGAATTGGAGCGGCCTTATAAAGTGCCGTTTGGAAATGCAGTAGGTATTGCCGCTTTAATATTGTCTCTTGGATTGAGCTTACTATATCTGCCGGGAAGCCCATCTGCTTTGATTTGGCAAGAATGGACAATCATCGTCGGTTGGGTGGCCCTGGGAGTGGTACTTTATTTATTCACCACCAAGACAACCTCACCGAGCAGTTCTACTGAGGAATAGAAGTTGTGACAACTGGCCCCATTCCCATAATTTGAACAATTACTTCTTCGTCTTTTGCCATATCGTAGTGATGACCGCCGGGAGGTTGAAAAACAAACGTACCCTCCTTTATCGCCAGCATATTATCTGGATCATAGACATCTGACTCAGGACCCCAAGACGTATACCAAGTACCTTTTATTACAGTGATATAGCGGGCGGTGCTATGAAAATGTGGCCGACTGCCCGCGCCAGGTGGGAAAGTTATTCGGATAACATAAGGCCCTGGTTCCGAAGGATTACCAAGAATCGTGACGCTTCTGGCACCCTCAGGAGGAGTAAGGTCCTCTGGCTGGCCAATAATAAAACCAAGCTCATCAGGCTGTACGATTTGCGCTGAGACAAATTGCACACTGAAAAAAGCCATACCGAGCAGGCAGCTTAGCCAAATTATCGTTCTTTTTGTTCTTGTATTGCGCATTTTCATTCTCCTTGAGATCCACCTTAATGGCAGCTATGTGCTTAAACTAAATGAATAAAGGACTGTCATGCAAGAAGTTTTGCATGCCTTTTGGTAACTGCTACAAGAAAGCTAATTGCATCAACTTACGAATTGCTTAGCCCCACGATTCATTTTATTCGTTCAGCTAGTCGTTCCAGAGTGACCACCAATCCACTAAGGCTTCCATTACTAGAGTTTCGCGTGCTCGAAGCGCTAGCACTTAATTCACTAGCTATGGCTCTAAGTTGTTCTGAAGTTATTATTTGTGAGCCTCCATTGTTATTTGCAAGAGCATTCTCGGCTTGCATTATAAGCTGGCCAATTTCTTGCAATTTAGAACCTTCAACAGAGTTTGCTCGGCGTAGTTGATCAACATAAGCCCTTGCTACCACTGGTTCCGCCGGCCAGCTATGACGTTGCTGTTGTTGAGCATTAACAACTGAGTCAGGAGCCAGCAGCGACGCTGCTGCAATTTCATTTGCGCTCAAATAGTCACTGGGGACAAGAGATAGAACGTCGAGACCTCTGGCTATTTCAGTCCCATAAATCAATCCATTATACCAGTAGGCTGACCAGTATCCTCCCAGAATAAGTTCTTCTTCATGCAGGGGCCCACGATCAAAAAAGGCAATTTCAGTAGGATTTGATGAGTCAGTGAAATCAATTACTGAGATTCCACCCTGGTACCAGGCCTGAACGAATATATCTCGGCCCGGCACCGGGATTAGTGAGCCATTGTGTGCTACACAATTTTCCGTGTCGGTTTGCGGCGCCGGCATTTTATAGTGGCTGCGAAACTGCATCTTACCGTCAACAATGTCATAGATGGCATCGGCTCCCCAATCAAGAGGGTCAGAGGCACGGCAACGAGGTCTGCTCCCCCCACCCCACTCGTCGGTAAATAAAACTTTGTCACCATCATTATTGAAAGTCGCAGAATGCCAATAGGCAAAACCAGCATCGATTACTTCATCCAAGCGAACAGGGCTCACTGGATCTGAAATATCCAGGAGAATGCCATTACCAGAGCAGGCCCCAGCGGCCATACCGATTTCGGGATAGGCAGTAATGTCATGACACTGACTAGTTTCACGCGTGGTTTGGGTGCCCTCTCCGTGATCTCCACCTTCCCATAATCCTGCCGCTACTCCCGAGTTCGGGTCAGAGAAAATAAAAGGCCGATTGACTACTCGAGATTCTGCAGGATCATTCAGTGGAATCTGAATGACATCAATTCTGAACAATGCTGATTCAGTGTTTTCATATGGAGACTCTTCAAAACAACCGTCAAGTTCATCTTCAGGTCGAACAGAACTAGTCCCGGAGCCATACACATAAATATTACCTTCATCATCAGGATCTGTGACTACAGTATGGGTATGTGAACCTCGGCAGGTTTGTACTGCTCCAACCTGTTGCGGTAATCTGAAATCACTGATGTCGAAGATTCTGATACCTCTAAATCGGTCAGTGCTTGTTGGTTCTGCCACTCCCTGTAAACCACAATCCAGACGACCTCTGGTTTGCTCAACCGAGAGAATCAGCAAATCACCAATAATTGATACGTCCCCCTGCCCGCCAGGACAAACAACTGAACTTAATAACTCTGGAGCTCGAGGGTTGCTAATATCAAAGACATTAAAGCCATGGTAGTTGCCAGCAACCAAGACATTGCCCGCAAACGTTAGGTCGGTATTGGCAAAATTTAATAAGCTAGGGCGCGGCTCTGAATTTTCGTCTTCTGTGCCGTCAGCCACGGGGGTTTCAACTGCGGTGTTTGGTCTAGTTTGACCGCTTATATTATCGGCGACATCTATATCCGCATCCGGAGATAACGTTTGATCAGCGTCTGCATCTTCACGATCCATAGGTAGACCTGAAGGATTGCTAGGATCAAAAAAACCTTCAGGTTTCGGAATCGCTACAAGCAGCTCCATATTTAACGACGCTTCGCCCGCATCATTAAATCCGGCCCGAAGATTAACTCGAGGATCAGGGGAAAACCCAGCCAACATGGCGTCCATACGTTCAATTTCACTGGTTTGATCTGATGTCACATCAGAAGTAAAAGCAAAGAGCTCTGAATCCTGTGCAGAACCGCGTTGATCTAAAAGAGTATCAACCATAGTTAAAGCACCGTCGTGATGCTTAATCATAAATTCCAAAAACAGCGAATCGAAAGCGAAACCTTCAGCGTCTTCCAGCGCAGCCATATCATCCATGCTCGCCATGCCAGGCATGGGAATATAATCAGGAGAATGATGGATGTTCATATCAGGAGCTTCTAGGTCACGATCCTCCAACCAGTCTTGCATCATCGAGATTTCATCTTCTTGGGAAAGTGAAATCCGCTGCGCGAGTAATCGCACAGCCTCGCGGTTCGTTCTATCACTAACCAAAGCAGCCATTTCCATAGCTTGAGCATGATGAGAAATCATTCCCTGCATAAACATCACATCGCCTTGAGAAAATTGGATACCGGCTAAATCCGACGCTTCCTCTGCTGAAATTAGCCGACTTGGCTGTCCTGGAATACCAGGTTGAATTATTGGTGCCTGAGCAACACTTTGCACGGTGACATAAAAAATTGTTACGGCAACTAACAGAAAACGCCCAGCGAATTGACTAATAAATAAATTTCTACCACACAAAATATATCTCCGTATGCCCACCAGAAAGACAGAAGTTAAATAATCCATTTAGGAAACTCCAAAATCAGCCATCTTCTCACGATGAACTCTTAGCTAATTGAACAGATATTAAAGTAATTATTTTCTACTTGATTTTAGTCCAAGTCTTATCAAAACCAGCCTTGTTAATTGCTTCGCTCTGCAGCCAGCTGCTCTAAATAGATTTCTTCTAAGCGCTCAACTTCAGCGACAAAGCCTTGCGGATCGACAAAGGTATCGGGGCTATAAGCTTGACCCGGTTTATACTTGTCATGAAGTCCATACTGACTACCGTGAGCAGCAACCCATACATCGACATCCATTTTTTTCTGACGGCGATAGGTAGAAGCAAAATCTTCGCTCACACCTGGATAGGTCGGATCGATTTCCATTACCTTACCGGGATTAATCGTACCCATATTCGCAATAACAACATTGTAATCACGCCCGTTTTCATTCACGACCATTGAATAGCTAGAACTGCCTTCAGTATGCCCGGGATGATCGTATACAGTGAGTTTAATGTCACCCAGCTCAATCACTTCTCCTTCGGAAATGATTTTATCTACAATCACTGGTTTGAATGACTCACGACCACCGAAATGAGCATCACTAAAGCCCCCATCCTCCAGCACGCGCGCATCATCAACTGTGGCCCACATTTCTGCATTAGAAATTTGTTTAATTTCCGCAAGAGCTGCTGTGTGATCCCAGTGAGCCTGCATCGTCAGCAAGATAGCAACGTCTTCTATTCGAAAACCTAATGATTCAATATTTTCGCGAATCAAAACCGTGGAATCTTCGAGACCAGTATTAATAAGTATATGCCCCTCATCTGAAGTGATTAAGAAAACACTAAGGTCGAGTAAACCGACACCATAGAGATTATCTATGACTCGGAAAGCAGGATAAGGCGTTGTCCATCCTTCAGGTGATTGCGCAGAAATTTGAACACTGCTTAGAAAGAGGCAGCTCACGAAGGTAAGGTATATTAGTTTGAGTTTCATGATGACTCCTAATTTTGGGATGGCATCTACTATCGATATCTAGAAAGGAAACCGCACAAAAAAGTAGACTAAAATAATTTTAGACTAGGGAGAATAGGAGCTATTTAGAGCGATGTCTATGCTCGAATGACTGATTTTGGGAACACTGGGCAGGGAATTTGGAGAGGAAGCAATATTACGAATGAACTGAAAGGTTTTTAAGATCAATAGGATTTATCATTAATGGCTAACCAATGAAAAAGTCTGCAAGGTTGGCGATCCTAGAAAGTGCCACTCATTTTTAGAGATATGGTTCTGCCCATGCTCCAGCAATTAAATTCGAGTTCCTCAAGCACATTATTGGCAATATGGCCAACATAACGGGTCCTATCTCGACAAACATCCACGTCAGATACATTCCGCATATCCAGTCTGAAAGTAATGTCATTGAACGCGATCTTCTCAACAAAAGCAGTTATGTAAGGGTCCGCATGATCTTCTTCGATATCATCAATATCCCAACGCTTGGTAGCCCCATCGATACGATTTATCATGTTAACTCCCCAATTTAATTTCCACTGTGGAAGGTCATGACGAAAACCAAAATCAAACTCTCCGCGATGATAGTTATTAAATCGACGGGTAATATTGAGGAATGGATCTTTGAATTGAGAGTCTCGAGCAGCGACTTTAGTAGTCACCAATAGATTGGGCATATTAATCATATTCATGCGAACACTGCCCTTCACTTCGAACACCACCATATCGCCTTTCCCAAGATTGCCTGCTGCAGAAACCGGGTTATCTAGGGTTGTAGAAACATCAATACGCTGGAGAAAGTCATTGTGACGATGTTTGTAGAGATTAGCTGTAACTACACCAGCATCATTCGGCAAACGATACTCGGCAAGAAGATTGTAGTTCCACCAAAAATCAGGTCGTAAGGCAGTGTTCCCTGCCAAAGTGTTTGAATCATCATCTTCAGCATCGGTAGAAGCCACAAAATCGGTAAAGCTAATTTGTCGCACAAATTTTTCGATTAGAAATCTTAACTGTAATTGCGGCGTAATATCGAATCGATAATCTATTTTTGGTTTAAAAAAACTGAAATCTCTCTTATTGTTAAAGTCCCCGCTCTGTTCAATTTTAGAGAACTCATACACCATTGAAGTTTCCAAAGACATTCTAGAATTGATTCGCCAATTATGAATCGCAAACGGCTCATAGCGAATTTCTTCCACCCGCGTATTTGCATTTGGTACCATCTGAGGGACTAGGCCATCGTACACAGCGGAAGGTGTCCCTGTCGCTGCGGGCAGGCCCAAGCGCAAGTTTGAGTCGAGGATTGTTTGAGCTCGCTCAGCACCAAATTCCAAGTCCTGCCCATTAAACACATCCATTGTATAGGAGGCTCGTACTATACGTTCTTGAGCGATGCTAGCCGAATCAAGATAAAGGTCTTGAGTTTCAGTGCCATCAGCAAATACATCGAACCGTTTCCTGATACTAGCAATGTCTGTTTCATTGCTGATAAGCAACGCCTTAAACCGATTACCATTGTCGAATCGATACTCAAAATCACCCCCCACTTCCCAATTACTATTTGTGCTAGGAATATCTTCTCTCTCCCAAAAGGGAATATTTATACCATCCACTAAATCCAGAGTTGCTCGCTCAACAAATGTTGGATCATCATTCTCTGCGTAGAGAGCATTAAAGCGTAAGCTGCTTTTATCACTGAGTTGATAATCAAGATTCGTTGAAAGTGTATAGCTTGTTTGCTCTCGAGTTCTATCTTCTTTAATGATGTCATTGGGAGAATTATCTGGAAGAAAGCTCTTCTCATTGGATATTCGATTTTGATACTGGGGCTGAGCTATAGCGCTCACCAGAAAATTTAAATTTCCCGTTTGACCACCATAAGATAGCGAGCCACCCGGCTCAGATTCATCATCGCTGTAGTAATCCGTATTAATTTCATAAGAGAGACTGGTATTGGAGAGTTGCTCAAACAATACGATGTTGGCAATTTGCGTGCTTCCACGCACATCAAGATCACCACCAGTTCCACGAATGATTTCTATGTAGTCAACTTGATCTGCGTTGATTCGAACCAACTGAGTTTGTGAATTGTTATTTTTACCAGCAGTTCTTTTGCCATTTATCATTACCTGAGTGCCACTGCTACCGCTGCCTAATCCACGACCACCTCGACCGGGATTTCTAGCTGTCGACCGACTATTTCGGTTAGGATCCTGAATATCCATACCTGGAATTCTATTCAGCATATCTAATGCCGACACCGGGGCGTACTCTGCAAAATAAGAAGCCGGATAAACAATCGTAGTGTCATTGCCCATATTTTCTTGAGCGCTAGCGTTATTAGTCAGACCAGCAACTGTAAAAATAAGACTAAGAACAATGGAAGTTTTAAACGCGTAAGAGGTGCTTTTCTCAAAACTACAGATAAGAGAGGCCAACATACAGATAGAGCTCCGGGAAGAAGTTATTTCGACATAAATACACTGGAATATATTGGCGAATTATAGAGGAGATGGAGAGTCCGACATGTGACAAATTGCAAGTGTGAAGCTCAGTATCCCATTGTAGGAGTGGCATATTCAGTGGCCTTTTTGGCTTATATCTCACAGGCAAAGGCACACAGTATGCAAACTATATATTAGATCAACATCGCCAGGCGAATATCATACCCTTTCAGAAAGAGAGCAGTATCACCCACATCAAATACGCGAAAGTTGGCGCCGGCCAGCTCTTCACCCACAACAGTGCACAACGATACATTTCTCTTGATTTAGGAAGGACTTCTTCGGTCCCTTCCCGATACGTGAAGACTTTGTGATCATCGAGGAAATAAACATATTCCATAACAACATCACGATTCAGGTCTTTAGCACAAATATCGTAGACCAAAAAGGTATCGCAATAAGGGGCTTTTAAAGGACGATAAACTAAAGCCAAGAAAGAGTAGTGGCAAGCAATAGTGATAAAGAATTATAAATTAGGAGAAAATTTAAACTAACAAAGCCACCTTTCTATTTATAAGTGACTGGCAAAAGGTACTCTTGATTTAAACACAAAAGGATACCGCAGCTAATCCATGAGAATGAGTGCTATAACATAGTTATTTGATGAGCATCTTCGTCAGTTACTAGGAAACGAAAATTGCACTCCTTCCTCATTAGAAGAAGCCGGCCAACGCTGAGTCATGGTCTTGCGCCTGGTGTAAAAGCGAACTGCATCAGGGCCATAAACATAGAGATCACCAAACAGCGAACGCTTCCAACCCCCAAAGCTATGGCTGGCTACTGGAACCGGTAGGGCTACATTCACCCCAACCATGCCGACCTGAATGTTGTCACTGAAGTAACGGGCGGTTTCACCATCCCGAGTAAAAATACAGGTTCCATTACCATATTCATGACTATTGATCAGGGCCATTGCTTCATCGAGATTTGCCACTCGAACCACACACAACACCGGTCCGAATATCTCATCTTTATAAATACTCATGTTCTGAGTTACTTCATCGAAGAGACAGCCTCCAATAAAAAAACCCTCTTCATGACCAGCTACAATTAGACCCCTACCATCCACGGTAAGTTCTGCACCTTGTTGCTGTCCTTCTTCGATATAACGATTTACCCTCACCAATGATTCGGCGGTAATAACTGGCCCCATGTCATTACTAGTATCAGACCCCGGACCTATTCTTAATTTTCTTACCCGCTGCTTTAATTGAGCGACTGCGGCGTTAGCGGTTTCTTCGCCGACACAGACAGCCACGGAGATAGCCATACAACGCTCCCCACAGGAGCCATAAGCAGCTCCCATTAGTGCATTCACTGCATTATCGATATCTGCATCAGGCATAATCACTGCATGGTTTTTCGCCCCACCCAGAGCCTGTACCCGTTTGCCTTTATCACAGGCACGCTTATAGATTGATTCGGCAATAGGAGTGGAGCCCACAAAAGAGATAGCCTGAACTCGAGGATCATTAATTAGCCAATCTACTGTTTCCTTGTCGCCGTTTACCACATTAAATACGCCATCTGGTAACCCTGCTTCAGTTAGCAGCTTTGCCATTAACATCGATGCGCTGGGATCTCTTTCTGACGGTTTCAGAATAAAACAGTTACCACAGGCTATCGCCATAGGGTACATCCACATTGGAACCATAGCCGGAAAATTAAAAGGTGTGACACCTGCTACTATTCCAAGAGCTTGAAATTCTGACCAACTATCTATACCTGGACCTACATTCTTTGAATGCTCGCCTTTTAACAACTCTGAAATGCCGCAGGCATACTCTACAACTTCGATTCCCCTACCAAGCTCACCCCGCGCATCATCTAGAACTTTACCGTGTTCTGATGTAATTGCGCGGCAAATATCATCGGCATTTTCTTCTAACAACTGCTTGAAACGAAACATTACCTGTGACCGCTTATGCGGAGGCGTCCCTCTCCAGCTCAAGAATGCCGATTCAGCGGCGGCAATAGCTTGCTCTAAGATATCCCCATCAGCCAATTCCACAAGTTTACTAACCTTGCCAGTAGCTGGATCGTAAATTTTACCTGTACGAGCCGCACTCCCAACTTCTTTGCTATTAACCTCTTGCCCACTAATAAAGTGCCCAAGTACATTTGGATCTGATTGGCTGGCCTTCTTTGTTTTTTCAATCGAGCTCATGCAGTGATTCTCCTACCGCGTTTATCAGATCATCAATTTGTTCTTGGTTGACAATGAATGGAGGTGCCAATTGCAAAGTATCTGCCCCCCAACGAACATAGAAACCTTTCTCCAAGCACTTTAAGCCAACCTCGAAAGGTCTCTTTAACGGTTCATTAGGGAAGTGTTCGAGACTTATACCCGCAGCTAATCCGTAGTTGCGAATGTCAGTTACATAAGGGCTACCTTTAAGGCTGTGTACTGCTTCTTCAAAAATTGGCGCTATTTCTTTTACTCTAGCAACCAGCCCATCATCGACGAGAACATCCAGAGCAGCAATTCCAGCTGCACAAGCTACAGGATGCGCAGAATAAGTATAACCATGTGGGAACTCCACCATATAGTCCGGCCCACCGTTATCCATAAAAGTGTCGTAGATTTCATTTCCTACAACCACTGCACCTAGCGGAATGGTACCATTGGATATCTGTTTTGCCAGCCCCATAATATCCGGAGTTACTCCAAATTCTTCTGCTCCTGTTAGAGAGCCCATTCGCCCGAAGCCAGTAATGACCTCGTCAAAAATTAGCAATATTTCATGTTTATCGCAGATCTCACGTAGCCGATTTAAATAGCCTTTGGGCGGAGGTAGTACACCAGCTGTCCCGGAGAGTGGTTCCACAATGACTGCTGCAATATTGGAAGCATCATGCAATAAAACTAACTCTTCTAATTCATCTGCTAAGTGCGCACCTATCTTCGGCATGCCTTTGCTGAATTTATTTTCTTCTAAGATGGTATGGCTAATATGATCTGCATCCACAGACTGACCGAAAAGCTTGCGGTTGAATCCAATACCACCTACACCAACGCCGCCGTAATTAACTCCATGATAACCCTTGATGCGACCAATGAATTTCGATTTACCTGGCTGACCTTTGCTACGCCAATATCCTCGAGCAATTTTTAGTGCAGTATCGATAGTTTCCGAACCTGAATCAGTAAAGAACACTTTATCCAGTCCAGCAGGAGTTAATTCCACAACTCTATTTGCTAATTTAAATGAAAGTTCGTGGCCATATTGAAAGCCGGGCGAATAATCCAGTTCAGCCATCTGCTTGCTTACCGCTGCAGTGATTTCTTCTCGACCATGGCCCAGGCCACAAGTCCACAGGCCCGAGAGCCCATCGAATATCTGGCGGCCATCAGCGTCAGTGTAATAGGCACCTTTGGCAGCTGCTATCATCCTAGGCTTTTCTTTAAACTGGCGATTTCCGGTAAATGGCATCCAGTGGGCGGCGAGTTCTTCTTTGCTCAAAGTCACGTTAATTACTTCCCCTATTATTCTCTTAAGTCAAATGATACCTCTGAACCTTGTAAGATACATCCCACAGTGAAGGCTATGAAAATAAGGGGTGTCTATGGATCTAACATTGCAATCCGTCGCAGACAGTGATCCTGAATTTCTAGCGCTGGGTTTCCATCTGAATATTGCAGCAAGCATAACATGCTAGATCTTTGCGCTACTCTATTGCAGCGGTTATAGTTGAAAGCAGATCTCCCTATTTTGCTTCATTCGAGGGGATTTTAGCCTTCCTTAGAATTGAACGGAGCATAGGGTAAATCTAATCAGTGGAGACTTCCCATGGCGACTCATTTCAGTTCAAGCTCTAGCACTAAGACATCCAAATCTGGTCGCCGAATTTCTCGGCGCAACTTTCTAGGTTCGAGCTCGGCTTTGGCTGCGGCTGGGCTCGGTCTGCCAACTCAAGCTGCATTGGCCGCAGCGGAGCCTGCTACTCTGGGCGCTGCAGCACCTGACTATATAGTCATTAATGCTCGCGTCTTCACTATTGATAATGATCAGCCCTTCGCAGAAGCATTCGCAGTTAAGAATGGCCGCTTCGTTGCAGTGGGCTCTACTAGTAATGTTCAAAATTTGGCTACTGTTGGCACCGAAATCATCGATGCTGAAGGTATGACGATTACTCCAGGATTTATTGATGCTCATTCCCATCCGTCCGGAGCGGGTGTAAATGAACTGGTTCAGGTCAATGCTGACCTGCGCTCCATCGCGGAGATTAAATCTGCGTTACAGGAACGAGCTAGCACAACTCCAGCCGGACAATGGATACAAGCATTTAAATATGACGATACAAAATTAGCAGAAGGACGGCCGCTTAACCGCTTTGATATTGATGAAGTCGCACCAAACAACCCTGTTGTTGTCGGGCATCGAGGTGGACACACCGGAGTCTACAATAGCATGGCCCTGGCTTTAGCAGGCATCACAGCAGAAACGCCAGACCCCGATGGCGGTAGATTTTATCGAGACGATGATGGCGTCTTAACTGGACTGGCAGCTGAAGAAGCACGCTATGTTTTCCGCGATCTAATTCCCTCAGACTCTAGCCGCGAACAACGCCGGGAAGGAGTAAAGCTAATTTCTCAGCTAATGTCGAAGGCAGGATTAACGTCTGTTCATCAAACTGGCGGCGGACGCAACGACATGATTGCCTATCAAGATGCGCGAGAAACTGGCGGGATGCATTTTCGAATGTGCCTTTTCCCACGAGGTCGTCTCTTCGAAGACCTGGTAAACGCAGGCATCAGAACCGGCATGGGAGATGATGTATTTCGTATCGGTGCAGTGAAATTTATGGCGGATGGCTCAGCATCTGAACGAACTATGCGAATGAGCACACCTTTTGAAGGCACCAATGACTACGGTATTCTCACCATGTCTCAGGAAGAGCTCCACGAAGCAGTTGAA
>TARA_B110000438_G_scaffold29064_1_pt1 | contig 17011 bp, 25 predicted proteins | sample TARA_B110000438 | Tara Oceans TARA_B110000438 (sample SAMEA4398413) | marine metagenome | biome: Polar Biome; feature: [MES] marine water layer (ENVO:01000295) within the mesopelagic zone...; material: water (ENVO:00002006), including particulate matter (ENVO:01000060) such as...... | reverse complement strand
GAAGAGGATTAATCATGAGTAAAAGTATTTTAGGATTATTTTTAGACCCTAACCATGCTGCTGATGCAATGGATGGTTTAAAAGAATCAGGATTTGAAAGAGGCACATTTGATGTTCTAACGGGTACCCCTTACCCTGAGGGAGCTTTTGGTGAATATGTCCCTCAACATAGATTGTTTAGGTTCCCAGCATTTGGTGCAATAATTGGATTAACAGTATCCTTATTTTTAACTACTGCTACCCAATTAGCATATCCATTAATAACAGGTGGAAAGCCAATTTTGTCAATATTCGCTATGTTAATTATTATGTATGAAATGACTATGCTTTCAGCTGTTATCTTTAGCGTAATAGGAATTATTTTTGAATCAAGACTTCCAAATATTAAACCAGGAATTTATGATCCTAGAATAACTGAAGGATATATTGGTGTTGTTATAACAGTTGATGATGGTGACTTAGATAAAGCTCAAAAAGTAATAGAAAATTCAGGATCTGAAGAAATAAAAGTTGTCTAATAAAGAGGTAAGCTAAAGTTTATGAATATAAATAAAAAAATATTACTTATTTTTATAATTATTGCACTGTTTTTTACTGGTTGTGTTCAACAATCCAATACTTATCCTGTAGAAATATTTAGTGAAATGCACTATAACCAAGCTCAAAAATATCAAGAACCACCAAGAGTTCCTGCACATCCAGATAGTGTCCCTTATTCTAAAATTGGGTATGGAGAAAAATTAGATCTTACTATAACTAAGAAAAATGATAAAGATGGAACTAAATTATATTATGTTAACTGTGCATTTTGTCATGGTTTAGAAGCAGATGGTAATGGTCCTGCATCTGAAAAAATTACATCCGATAAAAATTATTGGTTTTCTGTAACAGGAGAGAAACATAAAAGCCCAGCTAATTTATTACAATCTGAACTTAGTAAAGAAAATGCTGTTGTTTTCATAAAGGGAGGGGCAGGATTAATGCCTGCTTATAAAAATATGCTTAATGAAGAAGAAATCAGGTCTATTGTTGATTATGTTTGGGATGATTTACGTTAAAAACCTAAAACTTAGTTACTTAATTAATATTTTTATTTTAACAGTCTCTTTTTCTTGTGTTCTACCAATTGAAAATTCTGAAAAAGATCTTTACATACAATTAGAAAAAGAAATAATGTGTCCTATATGTGATGGGCAAACTTTAGACCAATCTCAATCATTAATTGCTGAAGATATGAAAAGTACAATCAAGGAAAAAATTGAGCAAGGATATAATAAAGAAGAGATAAAAAATTATTTTATTGCAAGATACGGAGAAGGTGTAATCGCATATCCAAAAGTTGAAGGATTTAATATTCTTGCTTACTTAATCCCAATATTAGGATTAATTTTTAGTTTATTTATATTTATTTTTTATATTAGAAAAGAAAAACTAGGATAAATTTTATGAATAATTTTGGTTTTTATATAATGATTCTGGGTTTGATTTTATCTTTACATTCATCATTATTTTTTTTCTTAGGCGAAATAAAAAATAAAAAAGAATTAATTAGTAGTGCTCAAAAAAGCTTTTATATAGTAATTTTTATGGTGGTCATTAGTTCTTTTTCTTTAATTTATTCTTTTTTAGCAAATGATTTTTCTAATATTTATGTTGCAAACCATTCTAGCTTAGATATGAATAGAGCTCTAACACTAGTAGCATTTTATTCAGGCAATGAAGGTTCTTTACTTTATATACTTTTCATACATGTTATTTTAAGTGGAATTATGTATAAATTTTCTCCAAGTAATATCAAAAGTAAATTGAATTTTTCTTGTAGTATTTTAACTATAATTACAAGTTTTTATTTATTTGTATTAATTTTTTTCGCAAATCCTTTTGCAATATCAGAATTTATTCCTATGGATGGTAAAGGGATTAATCCATTATTAAGACATCCAGGTATGTATATTCATCCTCCATTACTTATGTCAGGGCTGGCATCCATTTCCATTCCTTTTGTACTATGCCAAGGATCATTATTTGATAGAACTAATTCAAATAATTGGCATACTGTATTAAGAATTTGGTGTCTTTTTTCTTGGGCAATTCTTGGTTCTGGATTATTAATAGGAGCTTGGTGGGCATATACTATACTAGGTTGGGGTGGATATTGGAGTTGGGATCCTATAGAAAATGTAGGATTAATGCCATGGTTAGTTTTAACTGCCCTTATACACTCAATAATGGTAGAAGAAAGAAGAGGTATATTTAGATTATGGAATATAATTTTAATTTCTCTAACTTTTGTTCTAGCATTATTAGGAACTTTTATTAATAGAGGTGGCCCAGTCGTTTCAGTACACTCTTTTGCAGCTTCAACTTTAGGATTTTTATTTCTAATTTTTATGATAGTTATGACTTTTTATAGCGTTATATCTATTATTTATAATTATAAAAATCTTACTAATAATAAAAATAAAATTGAATCATATCTATCAAGAGAAGCTTCATTACTATTGAATAATATTCTTTTAGTCCTAACTGCACTGATAATATTGTGGGGGGTTATTTTTCCAGTAGTTTCAATAATACTTAACGACACTGAAATAAGTGTTTCAGCTCCATATTTTGATAAAACTGCTGGTCCAATATTTTTATTTATAATTATCTTGATGGGTATTGGACCAATCCTTTCATGGAGAATGACAACTAAAAAGGCTGTCTTTTTAAGATTATTACCTTCAATAATCATCACATCAATATTAGGTTTTTATATCTATATTTCAGGAATAAAAGAATTTTTTCCTTTTATTTCATTTGTGTCAATATTTTTTGTATTAACAATTATTATTAGAGAATGGATTGGAGGAACTAAGTCAAGAATGGGTAATTCATATAATCCTATTCCTTCATTTATTAATATGATTGTTTCTAATAGAGGCAGAAATGGAGGATATGTTGTTCATCTAGCAATCCTTGCACTGGCTTTTGGGGTAGTTGGTACAAAATTTTATGATGAAAGATTAGATTTAAATGTATCTGTTTCTGAAAAGATAGAATTTAGAAGTTATTCAATTTTATTTAAAGAAATAAAACAAGAATTTATTGGAGAAAATTCAATAACTAAAGCAATTTTTGAAATTTCAAAAATTACAGATCAGTCTAAAAAACATAATATTATAGCAATGCATTCTTACTATCCAAATTATAATCAAATAAGTGTCAGGTCAGCAATATTTAGTACCCCTAAAGAAGATTTATATATAATTCCAAAAGATTTCATTGATGAAAATAATATGACTATAAGAGTTGCCATAAATCCTTTAGCATGGTGGATTTGGTTATCTGGACCTATACTTATATTAGGAACTCTAATTAGCTTATGGCCAAATAAAATAAAAAGGAGTTAAATGGAATTTATTTTATCAATTATTTTTTTAATTTTAGTAATTAGTTCAACATTAATAATTTTAAAGCCATTTATAACTAGGAATAAAAAAGATGATTAGTAATAAATCAAGATTATTTTCAATAACTATTTTTGCACTATTTTCTTTACTCTTTAATAGCAATCAAATTGAAGCTCAAAATACCACTGAAATAAATAATATAGTAATTTCCGAATATAATATGTCAGTACTATCTGTAAATCAAAATGATCAGATTTTATCTATAATAACTGCTGTAAAAATAAAGAACCAAACAAAAGAAACTTTTACACCTAATTTTACTAATGTAGAATCTACTGGAATGAATTTCTTAAGATTTAGTTTACCTAAAGGTTATGAGGATTTATATGTAGAAACAGATTTACCAGAAGGAAACTTAATTGAACTTGAAGAAGGTTTTGCTTTGACTTCAGATATCCCTTCAGGTAATTATAATCTTATATTTAATTATAATATTTTATATAAATCATCTTATTTTATTTTCCCCTTACACTTTCCTCATGGAGCTAATTCATTCAAAATAATAATTCCAGAAGGAGCTGGTAATATTTCAGGTGAAAAAATAATTTTTTCCCAAAATATTAATATTTCTTCAAATAAATTCAATGAATATTTGGGAGAGAATTATTTACAAGGAGATTACTTAAACTTAGAAATCAATAATTTACCAACTTCATTTTATAAAAAAATTACAAGTAGCCTAAATTATAAAATAATTAATTTAGTAATAGTCATACTAATGATTAACATAATAATAGTTTTTTTCTTAGTAAGATTTTTCAAACAAAGAAAATAATTAAAATGAAATTATTTAATACAAAAAATTTAATTTTGATTATTTCAATTATTTTTCTAATAACATTTTTTTTATTGTTAATTGCTGGAAGTTTAAGTGATAAAACTCCCAAAATTAATATGGGAGTTAACAGTATATTAGGAGAAGTAAGAGTTTCAGTCCCAGATGGAAGTACATTTGAATTAGAAAATTTATTAGGAGAAAAAATAAACCTAAGTGACTATAAAGGAAAACCACTTCTAATTGATTTTTGGTCTTCATGGTGTGGACCATGTATAAAAGAAGCAAAAATTTTATCTGAAGCTGAGAAGGAATGGAAGTTTAGAGGAATAGAGTTCATAGGAATTGCAGTATGGGATAATCATAATGAAATTAAACAATTTATTGAAAATTACGATATTCAGTATGATATTGTAATTGATCAAAATGGTTATACTGCCGTAGACTTTGGAGTAATAGCAGTTCCTGAAAAGTTTTTTGTCAGGAGTGATGGATCTTTTGCTTTTAAGGTTAATGGTCCTAATAATAAAGAGTCTCTTGATAAATATTTATCAAGGTTATTAGATGAGGATAAAAAATAAATATGAGTATTAATTCATACCCAATTGGGCATAAATTTGGACCTTATGAAATTTTTCTAGATAATAATACTTCAGAACTATTTAATAAAGCAATAATTAACAGATCTAAAGATAATCACTCACCTTTTGCTATAATTTCAGTAAGTTTTGGTAAATTATTATCTGAAGTTAATTTAGAAAATGGAGCTGTTCATTTAAATCAATCGGTTAAATGGGAAAAAAGAATTGAAGAAACAGAAAAAATTTTTGCAACTCCAGAAATAATTTCAAAAACAGAAAGAAAAAAAAATATATTTATAAAAATTAAGATTGAATATTGTAGTGAATCCAAAATGAAATTAGGAGAATCAATTAGTACAATTTTAATAAATACGGATGGAGAGTAAAATAATAGAAAAATTTGAAATTATAGTTACGCAAAATATGATTAATGATTATGCTTTTGCTTCAAAAGATTTTAATCCAATACATATAGATAAAGATTTTGCTGAAAAAAGTATTTTTAAAATGAGAATTGCTCATGGTATGCTGACTCTTTCTCTAATTACTGAATATTTATATGAAATTTATTCAAAATTTTGGTTCGATAATTCTTCATTGGAAGCTAGGTTTAAAAATCCTTTATTTGCTGAGGAAAAAATAATTATTTCTCACATAGAAAAAAAAATTTCAGCAGATAAGAAAAATATTATAGTTAAGTGTATTAAAGAGAATGGTGAGGAAGTTGTAACAGCTAGTCTAATAATTAGTTAAAAGGAATAAAATGAAAAAATTTGATGGAGTAATAGCTCTAGATGCAATGGGTGGAGATCACGGTCCAAAAGTAACAGTTCCTGCTGCTATAAATTCAATAGTTGAAAATGGTATCAAAGTAGTATTAATTGGAGATGAAAAAGAAGTATTAGAAGAGTTTAAAAAATATCCTAAAGAGATAACTGAGAAATTAAAAGTAATACCATCAAATGGAGTAGTTAAAGAAGGTGAAAGTCCTGTTAGTGCTTTCAGAACTAAACCTAAAGCATCAGTTTTTGTTTCAGCTGGAGTTGTAAAAAAAGGGATAGCAGCTGGATTTGTTAGTATGGGTTCTTCAGGTGCAACTCTTGCAGCAGCAACTATATTATTTGGTAGTATAGATGGTATTGAGAGAGGTTCTATTGGTGGCCCTGTTATTGGATATTCACCAGAAATGGTTATAATAGATTTAGGTTCAAATGTTGATACTAAACCAAATCAATTAGTAGATTTTGCAGCAATAGCAAACCAGGTCTCAAGAATATTATTTAATAATAAAAACCCAAAGGTGGCATTATTATCAGTTGGTGAAGAAAAAGGTAAAGGAAACTTAGTAAATAAAGAATCATATGAACTTTTAGAAAAAAGCTCATTAAATTTTATTGGGAATATAGAAGCTAATAATATATACGATAACCAAGTAGATGTTTTAATTTGTGATGGATTTGTAGGAAATATATTATTAAAATCTACAGAAGGTTTAGGAAAAAAAATTGCAAAAAATGTACTAGAGAAAACTGGAAATAAAGATCTTTATAATGAAATTTATAAAAAAACAAATGTATTAGAATTTTACGGTGGAGGTCCAATTTATGGAATCAATGGAGTATCTATAATTGGACATGGAAGTTCAAATGTCTCTACAATAACTAATGCTATAAAGACTGCTAAAATGATAATCGAAAATGACTGGGTAGAAAAACAACAAAAAGCTATAAAAAAAATTAGATCAGAAATTAAGGATTAATTTATGGAAGAACTTTCAAGAATAGTACTTATAACTGGTGCCTCTAGGGGCATTGGAAGATCCATTGCATTAAGATTAGCTAAGTCTGGTCATAAAATTGCTATAAATTATAATTCTCATAAAGAAGATGCTAACAACGTGCTTAAAGAAATAAGAGAACTAGGTAGTGATGGAATTATTATCAAAGCTAATGTAGCAAACTTGGACGAAGTTAAAAATATGATCAAAGTAGTTGAAGAAAAACTAGGGTCGGTTGAAATTTTATACAATAATGCTGGAATAATTTCAGACTCGTTATTAATGAGAATGAAACCTGAAGACTTTGATAAAGTCATAGACACAAACTTAAAAGGAACTTTTTACTGCACAAAACTTTGTATAAACAATATGATAAAAAAAAGATGGGGTAGAATAATAAATATTTCATCCGTTGTAGGTCTAAGAGGAAATATAGGTCAATCTAACTATTCTGCTTCTAAGGCTGGGATTCACTCTTTTACTAAATCTGTTGCTAAAGAAGTTGCCACAAGAAATATAACTGCAAATGTAATTGCTCCAGGCTATGTATCTACAGCAACAACTGACGTTTTATCTGAAAAAGTAAAAAAAGAGGTTATGTCCTGGATACCTATGCAAAGATTTGGAGAACCAGAAGAAATATCACCTATAGCAGCCTTTTTATCAAGAGAAGAAGCAAGATATATAACAGGAGAAATTATTAGAGTAGATGGTGGTATGGCAATATGAGTTTTAAAAATAAAACAGCTATTATTACTGGAGGAACAAGAGGGATAGGGAAAGAGCTATGTTATGAATTTGCAAAAAAGGGTTGTAATATAATTTTTACCTATGCTAGAAGTTCTAAAGATGCCAAAATAATTGAAGAAGAAATAAAGAAACTTGGAGTTTCTGCAATATCAAAAAAATTAAATTTACTTCATTTGAAAAACGTAGAAGAATTTTATGAATTCTTAACAGAAAGAAACATTAAAATAGATTTCTTGATTAACAATGCTGCTTCAGGAGTTATGAAGAACTCATTGGATACTACAGAAAAGCATTGGGATTGGACGATGCAAATCAATCTAAAAAGTCCTTGGGTTCTTTCAAAAAAAATTTCACAAATCATGAATAAAAAAGGCAGAATTATAAATATTTCTTCCCCAGGATCTTCAAAAGTTATGAATAACTATTTTTCAATAGGAGTGTCAAAAGCTGCTTTAGAGTCTATGACAAGGTATATGGCTTTTGATTTGGCCTCCAAAGATATAAATGTCAATTCTATTTCTGCCTCATTATTAGAAACTGATGCAATAAAACATTTTCCCAATCAAGATGAGATTAAAAAAATATTAAAAAGAAGTAATCCTAAACAAAAAAAGTTGATTCCAAATGATGTTGCAAAAGTAGCTTTAATGTTGTGTTCTGAAGGAGGAGACATGATTGTAGGACAAAACATATTGGTTGATGGAGGTGATACATTATTACTTCGTTAAATAAAAATATAATTTTCGTTTAACAAAGTAATATATTTTTTCTTAATAAGGCATAAACCTAAATAATAATTATTAATTTTCTCAATACTTAATATTTTCCCAGAAATTCCTTTTCTATTTTTAAAATAGTCATTAATTTTAAACATTTCTTCTGACTTAAAATAGATAATTTCTCTACTTACTTTTTTATAATTATGTAGTCTAGCTATAACTTCTTGACCAACATAACAACCTTTGTCAAAGGAAATAAAATTTTCAAATCCAGTTTCCAATGGGTTGATTTTAGACAAATTTGATTCATAATCAAATAATTTCATAGAAATCTCTAAAAAATTTTTTTCTAATTTAGATAAAATATTTAGAGATTGTAAATTCAAAATTTTAGTTAGATTTTTTTTTTCTACAAATAATTCATATCTAAAAAGATTTTCATATTTATCTAAATTAGTAATATAGGAATAGTTTAATAATTCTGAAGTAAAGTTTTCTTTTTTTGAAAAAAAAGAAACTTTACTAACTTTATTTTCTAATGTTATTTTAACATCTTCTAAAATAATATATTTATTTAAATAATTTATAGTTTCATTATTCTTAGAATTAAATGTAAAAATTAAATTTTCTGAATCAAGAATTTTATATTTTACTACTTCTACTATTGAGCCTTTACTATTAGTTAAAATTGTTTTAGAAGAATTAATATCATCAGATATTACTATTTTATTTGTTGAAATTCTATTTAAAAAAGAAATTGTATCTTTACCTGTCATTCTAAAAATATTTTGATCAGGTTCGATAAAAATAGATGGAAAATTATAAGTTTTAATTGAATTTTCTAAAAAAAACATTTTAAACTGAAAAAGAGTCTCCGCAACCACATGCGGATTTAGCATTAGGATTTATGAATTCAAATCCTTTTCCATTAAGACCATCAGAAAAATCTAAATAAGTACCAGCTAAAAAAACATAAGCTTTTTTTGGTATAAAAATTTCTAATCCATTTTGAGATATAACTTTATCATTATCATCAGGACCGTCAACTATTTCTAAAACATATTCTAAACCTGAACAACCACCTGCTCTGACTGCTACTTTTAAACCAAATTTTTCTTTTGATTGATTTTTAGCAAACTCTTTAACTTTTTCGCAAGCTTTTTCAGAAATCTTAATTGTATTTAAAGGTATTTTGCTTGTCATATAAATATATCTATCTCTTTTATTTAGTACTTATGAATATTATTAAACTTATAAAATCATTGTATTATTTATTATATAAAAAAAAACTTAAAATAAAAGATTTGACAAGACTATACACAAAAAATGGAGATGAAGGTAATACTTTTTTACTTTTTGGTCAAAAAGTTTCAAAAAGCGATATCAGAGTTCAATGTTATGGAGCTATTGATGAATGTATGTCTAATTTAGGAGCAGCTTATGCTATTTCAAAAGAACAAAATAAGAATGAAATATCTGATTTAATAATAAAAATACAAAGAACTCTCTTTATAATATCTTCAGAAATTGCTTGCTCAAAAGAAAAATACTTAGATTTAAAAATAAATTATAAGTATACAAAAAAAGACGTTATTCAAGAATTAGAAACCTTAATTGATAAATATCAAGAGATTACTCCAAAAATAAACTATTTTATATTACCAGGAGGGAGTCTACTTTCATCATTTATAGATATAGCCAGAACTAACTGTAGAAAATCTGAGAGATTATGTGTGGAAATAGTAAAAAAAGATTTATTAAATAATAATAATATTCTTATTTATTTGAATCGATTAAGCGACTTATTATTTATTCTTGCAAGATATATTGACAAAGATAAAGAATATTTAAAAGCAACGGAATAATTTATGCCAGATATATCAATCTTAGATACAAAATCAGCAAATTTTCACAGTGTAAAAAAAGCCCTAGATTTATTTAATCAAGAAAATATTATTACATCTGACAAAAATGAAATTAATAATAGTAAGGGGTTAATTATTCCAGGAGTTAGTTCTACTGATACTGTTATAAAAAATATTAAAGAACTAGATTTAGAAAAAATAATTTTAGATTTTTATCAATCAGGCAGGCCTATATTGTGTATTTGCGTCGGTATGCAAATTTTATTTGAAAAATCAGAAGAAGGAGTGATGCCAGGGCTTGGATTAATCAAAGGTTCAGTAAAAAAAATACCTAAATTTGAAAATAAGAAAAGTAAATTTAAAGTTCCACATATGGGATGGAACCAAGTAGATTTAATTAAAAAATCTAAAATTTTAGAAGGAATTTCAACAAATAAAAATTTTTATTTTGTTCATTCTTATTATTGTGATCCAATTGACGAGAAAATTATCATTGGTAAAACTGATTACTCAATTCAAATGTGTGCAGCTATTGAAACAAATAATTTATCAGCTGTACAGTTTCATCCAGAAAAAAGTGGAGAAGAAGGTCTAAAAATTTACAATAATTTTAATAAAATTATTAATAAAAAATAATATTAGGAATTAATATGAAAATATACCCAGCGTTAGATATTAGAGATGGGAAATGCGTAAGATTAATAAAAGGTAATTATAATGATGAAATTATTTTCAATGATGATCCTATACAAGTTGCACAAAAATTTGAAACTGATGGTAGTAAATTTATCCATATAATTGATCTAGATGGAGCTAAGTCAGGAGATACTACGATAAAAAATATTATTATAAAAATTCTAAATAAAACTAGTTTAAAAATTCAAATTGGCGGAGGAATAAGAACTTTTGAAAAAGCTGAATCTTATATAGATTTAGGAGTAAAAAAAATAATATTTGGAACTGCTGCTTTAGACAATAGAAAAGAAGTTTTAAAATCTATTGCTAAGTTTCAATCAAATATTATAGTTAGTATTGATGCTTTAAATGGTTATATTAAGACAAAAGGTTGGATTGAAGATTCAAAAATAAAAATCGAAAAAATGGTTAATGAATTAGAACAAGAGGGTTGTAAGTCTTTTATATATACTGATATTGAAAAAGATGGAACTCTATCACATCCAAACTTTCAGTATATTTCAAAATTCAGAAAGTTTTGTTCTTCAGAATTAAATATAGCAGGAGGAATTTCAAGTTTGGAAGATCTTATTACTCTTAAAGAATTAGGAGTTGATGGAGCAATTCTTGGAATGTCAATTTATAAAAAAAATATAGACTTAAAAAAAGCTTTAAAAAAAATATAACTTAATAAAAATCATTATGCTTACAAAAAGAATAATACCATGTTTAGACATAGACCAGGGCAGAGTAGTTAAAGGTGTAAATTTTATAAATATTAAAGACGCTGGTGATCCAACTGAATTAGCAAAATTTTATAACAACGAAGGAGCAGATGAACTTGTATTTTTGGATATAACTGCAACTCATGAAGGAAGAAAAACTATGATAGATGTAGTGAAGAAAGTATCTTCTGAAGTTTTCATCCCTCTAACTGTAGGAGGAGGAATACAAAGTATTGATGATATGAGACAAATGCTAAAAGCAGGAGCAGATAAAGTTTCAGTTAATTCAGCAGCTATTATAAATCCTTCAATCATCAATGATTGCTCAAAAGAATTTGGAGTACAATGTGTCGTATCTGCTATTGATGTGAAAAGAGAAGAAAATGATTGGATTGTTTATACACACGGTGGAAGAAATAAAACTAATATAAATGCTTTAGAATGGGTAAAAAAAGTAGAAGATCTAGGAGCAGGAGAAATATTACTTACTAGTATGGATAAGGATGGTTCTAATAGTGGTTATGATAATGAATTGTTAGAAAAAGTAAATAATGTAGTAAATATTCCAGTAATAGCATCAGGTGGAGCAGGAACATTAGAGCATTTATATAATGCTCTAAAAATTGGAAAAGCTGATGCTGTACTTGCAGCAAGTATATTTCATTTTGGTGATTTTAGAATAGAAGAAGTTAAAAAATATCTTATTAAGAATGAAATTAATATTAGATTATGAATAGTCTTAGAAAGATTCCAAAATTTATTTTATTTGATTGTTTTGAAACTCTAATAAAAAATGAACTAAGTAATTGGCATCGTTTATTTTCTAAACTGGCTTTAGAAAATAAATTAGAAATCAATGGATTAGAATTTTGGGAGTTATGGAAAAAAGAAGAAGTTAATTTTAGAAATACTAGAAATAACTTAGATGACTTAAATCAAAATATCCCATTTATTTCTTATGAAGAAGCTTGGAAAAATTGTTTCGATAAAGTTTTATTAAAACTTGGAATTAAAGGTATTAGTGAAATTTGTGCTCAAGCATGTGTAAAAAATATGGCAAATAATGACCCATACTATGACACAGAAGAGATGATTATTAAATTAAGTCAATATTCTAAAATAGGTATAATATCTAATGCTGATAATAATTTCTTAACCCCAGTTTTAAAAAAAATAAATTTTAAATTTGATTATATTCTTTCTTCAGAAACTGCAAAATATTATAAACCAAATCCAAAAATTTTTAATATACTACTTGAAAAGTATAATATTGATCCTAAAAAATGTTGGTATGTAGGAGATAAAGAATATGATGATGTTATTGGGTCAAGTTCAGTTGGAATGAAACCAATACTGATTAACAGAAAGATATATAATGATACTTATGAAAATGAAAATTACATTGGAATTTCCAATCTTAATCAACTTTATGAACAATTACAAAATAAATGAATCCTAATTTTAAAGAAAATACTTTGCTACCAGCAATAATTCAAAATTATGAAAATAATAAAATTCTAATGTTAGGTTGGATGAATGAAGAAGCATTTAACAAAACAATTGAATCTAAAAATGTTTGGTTTTTTTCCAGGTCAAAAAATAGATTATGGGAAAAAGGAGAATCTTCTAAAAATTATTTAGAAGTAAAACAAATTTTATTAGATTGCGATAAGGATGCAATATTAATTACTGCAAAACCTGAAGGGCCTACTTGCCATACCCTTAATAATTCTTGTTTTGAAACAGAAGAAAATATTAATTATAAAAGTAATTTTAGTTTAGAAGAATTAGAAAACATAATAAATAAAAGAAAAATAGAAAAAACTAAGAATTCTTATACAAATAAATTATTTGATGAAGGTATTAAAAAAATTGGAAAAAAAATTGGAGAAGAAGCTGCAGAAGTAATCATAGCTTCTCTTGCAGAAAAAAAAGAAGATTTAATATATGAATCTGCTGATTTAATTTACCACCTGTTAGTCCTTTTATCAAATGAAGAAATTGAATTTAATAAAGTAATAGAAGAATTAGAAAAAAGAAATAATAAATCTAAATAGATTCATCTAACCTAACGGATTCATTTATAGCTGATAATGCTACCTCTATCATGTCATTTTCTGGTTCCGCAGTTGTTAATTTTTGCATCCAAATATTTGGTAATGATAAAAATTTTGAAATAAAATTATCTGTGCTAACACTTGAGAGTCTTATTAATTCATAAGAAAGGCCAGCTATAATAGGAAAAAGTAAAATCCTAGATAAATATAGTAAAAGCATTGGTTCTCTTGGTATAAAAACGTGCAAAATGACTGAAACTAGAATTACAGTCATTATAAAACTTGTTCCACACCTTGGGTGTTCTTTATTGTATTTTTGAATATTTTTTATATTGTTTGCATTTATGTCTTTATTATCTTCATAAGCAGCGATAGTTTTATGTTCAGCGCCATGATAAGCAAATACTCTTTTAACATCTTTATTTAATCCAATAATGTATATATATAAAATAAAAAAAATAAGTCTAATTATACCTTCTAAAATATTATTCAAAATAAAATTATTATCAAAAAATATCATCCTATCAGATAAAAATAGTGGGACTAAAAAAAATAAAGATAAGATTAGTAATAAAAAAACAAAGCTGAATATATAAGAAAAAAATTTCCCTAAGGGTGTTATATTGGTTTCTTCAGATTCTTCAATTATTTCAGATGATTTAGTAAGTGATCTATAGCCTATAATCATCATTTCAATTAAAATAATTACTCCTCTAAGAAATGGAATTTTTTTAAAAAAAGGTTTTGAAAAAGAAGGGATTTGGATTTGGTTTAAAATAATATTACTTTGACTATCCCGGACAGCAACTACGCAGTTACTTCTACCTCTAATCATGACTCCTTCAATAACAGCCTGCCCACCATAAAAATGTTTTTTCATTTCTTAGCTTTTATTTTAAGTTATATCTTCTGTTCATTCTTTCTACTCTACCTTCTGTATCAACAATCCTTTGCTCTCCAGTCCAAGCAGGATGACACATACTACAAATCTCCACAGAGATTTTATCTTTTGTAGAAAGAGTGGTCCATTTACCTTTACCACATTGACAAACAACTTCGGCTTCAAAAAGTTTAGGATGAGTATTTTTTTTCAACTTTTTACTCCAGCTTCAGAATATACATTTAATCTTCTTTTACCTTTAGATACCCAACCAAAAGAAACAATTCCATCTATCTTAGAAAATAGTGTATGGTCTCTTCCAATACCAACATTTTCTCCAGGCATAAATCTTGTTCCTCTTTGTCTTACTATAATTGAACCTGCCGTAACAAATTTACCACCAAAGGTTTTAACACCAAGTCTTTTACCAGCACTATCTCTACCATTCCTACTGGTACCTCCACCTTTTTTATGAGCCATTAGATTTACTCCTTGGTTTCTTTACTGAAATACTTTCAATTATAACGTTAGTTATTTTTTGTCTATGACCTGTTTTAACTCTATGTCTAGTTTTATTTTTATATCTTAAGGAAATAACCTTTTTACCTTTTGTTTGATCTTCTATTTTAGCTTTTACAGTAGCACCATCAACCAAAGGCTCACCAACTAGTACATTGCCCTTTAATGAAGTCATAAGCACATTGTCAAAAAGTACTGTATCACCTGAATTACCTTCAAGTTTTTCTACAGTAAGAAAATCTCCTTCTCTTACTCTATATTGTTTACCACCTGTTTTAATTATGGCGTAGTCCATTTAGTTTCCTATTCAGTTGAATATACAAACTTTAATTGTACACAAAAAAAAAATATTTTGCTTATTGATTTATAGATAAACTAGAGATTAATATTTTTTCTTTTATAGCTTTTTTATATAAATTATTACTCATTATAATTTTTTCATTTTTTTCTATTATAAAATTATCTTCAAATTCATTCATCCATCCTTTATAGTCGTGATAAATTTTTTTATTTTCTAAAGTACACCATGGAGCTAAATAGTAAATAATATTTTCTATATTTGAGAAAAATTTGAAGTTATTTTTATATTTATTTTTTCTATCAGGATATTTAATATTATCTAAGTATTCTTTGATCATATTATCTAAGCTAAAATCCTTTATAACTTTATTTCTACCATTAGTAACTTCATCATTTTTATCTAATAGTTCAAGACCTTTTTCTACAAATATGTCTATATCATTATAAGGAGCTAGTCTTATCCCAGGAAAGTTAGAGAATTCTCTAAATGCTCCAACAGAACTACAAACAGATGGAGTTTGATTAGCTAAAGACTCTAATGGAACTAATCCAAATGATTCTATAAAATTTCCTGGGCACAAAGTTAAATCACCAGTTTGATAGTAATTATTCATTTCACCACTAGGAATCCAATTATGTAAAATCAATTCTCCACCTAAATACTTAAATTTTTTATAAGTTTCAGAGTTTAGATATTCAGAATTTTTACCATCCTTATTTAAATTATCTTCAAATTTCGGAGCTTTTAAAATAACTTTATCCCAGCGTTTAATTTTTGCAAATCTTAATGCAATCTCTAAAGCTTGAATAAATCCTTTTCTGGGATCAGGTCTATGAGGAAATAATAATATAAGGTTTTTTGATTTAGATTTATTTAAACCTTTACAATTAAAGGTAGTACTAGAAATAGAATTTTTAATTACAGATATATTTTTTTTATCAAATCTTTCTTTGCTAATAGAAGCTTTTATTGTTTCTAATAAATACTTAGAAGGTACAATGATTTTATTAGAATCTAACGAAAAAACAGAAGTAATAGCTTCTTGATAAACCAGATCATGAATACCACTAATAATTTTTTTTTCTTTAAATTCTTCTCTCATTGTCCATCCATCACCATGAAGATATAATCTATCTGCCCATGATGAAATATCATTAATAGTCTTAGATAAATCTTGGATTTCATATAAGGGAACCTCAAAAGGAGAAGGGAATGATCCTTTTAAATTTAATATATTTTCTATTTCAACATCACCTATATATGATTTTTTTAAGTCACTAATTGGACATAAAAGTCTGACTTTCATTCCATTTTGTCTTAAACCTAATACAATTTTATTTAGAATATTCTGGGAACCTCCTAAAACATATTCTGGAAAAAGAGGTGCTAAAGATAAACATGCAATTTTCATAAAATTTTATTATTTAATGTTCCCTTATACCAAACTAAAGGTTCATTATTTTTCAAATTCATTTCTAAAACATTCAATGTAAATACTGTATGATCTCCAATTAAATAAGAATCAATAATTTTACAAAAAAAATAACATAATGAATTTTTTACATAAAAAATATTTTTCTTTATTTCAAAACAATTATTTGAATTATTTAAATCATGTGAATTTGAAAAATAATCTGCAATTTCTAATTGGTCTTTAGAAAGAATTGATATAGAAACTTCTTTATTTTTTTTTAAATATTCTAAAATAGATCTTTTATTTCCAACAGATATCATAATTATCTTTGGGTCAAGAGATACGCTCATTATTGAATTAGCAGTCATACCAAATAATTCATTTTTATTGTTTTTAGTAGCCAAAACAGAAACTCCTGTAGGAAATAAACTCCAAGATTTTCTATATTCAATATCTGTAATCATCTAACTTTCTTCAGTTATATTTTCTTCAGTATCGTTTTCTTCAGTTATATTTTC
>TARA_B110000438_G_scaffold38806_1_pt1 | contig 17028 bp, 16 predicted proteins | sample TARA_B110000438 | Tara Oceans TARA_B110000438 (sample SAMEA4398413) | marine metagenome | biome: Polar Biome; feature: [MES] marine water layer (ENVO:01000295) within the mesopelagic zone...; material: water (ENVO:00002006), including particulate matter (ENVO:01000060) such as...... | reverse complement strand
ATCTTTTTATGCTTTTCATCTATGTCGAAATCATTGGTATGGTTGGTGCGTTTTACTCAACCTCTAGAATACCTGTCACATTACCCATAATTATTGCTATTACTGCTCTTTGTAGGCTAATAGTTATGGAAAGCAAGGAAATGGATGCTGTGGTTATTTTGGGTGAGGCAGGAGCTATATTAATTCTTGCAGCGGCTGCATATATAATGTCTTTAAAGGATAAGATTAGTCTAGAAAAAGTACAAAAATTTGGTGATAAAAAATAATATAATTTATATAAATTCATATTAATCATAAACTTATATAGTAATATTAATAGTACTTCAATATCTTAATTATCAATTGTTTTGTATTATCCTGATACTATCATTTTTGATGTAAAGCCATTTGTTCCTGAGTGACTCCATTTCGCATCTAAGCTATTGTGATTATGCTTGATAGATTCATATTGGATATAGTTATAGAAAGCTTTATAAGGTAAGCCATCAACTTTAATAATGCCCCCATCCATACCTTTTAAAGGCTTCATCTCTACCTCACTTTGAGACGATGAAAATTTAATTAAGCTTCTCTCTCGTTGAACTTTGATAGGGCTAGATCTTATTGATTTCGCCTGCTTTGTAAAACTACTAAATGCTAGAGGTAGGATTAGATTAAAATTATCGATTCTGTTTTGATTTAAAGATTCATCCACATAAATACGTGACCACTTACCCATCTCAAAGGTCACAATAAATTTTATACCTGCAAGACTATTTTTACCTACATAACCTTGGTATATCTCTATTAGTCGACTACCATTACATTGTAACTTTGTTGAACGTCCAAAATTACATGGGCAGGGTATCTCACAATTGCAACATTCTGCAATATTTGCTTCTAATGACCATATATTTGATTGTGCTTTACTAATGATAGGTATAGCGCTTAATGCTGACGCACTTATTAACTTATTAAAATTTCTTCTTTTCATCATCATTAACTATCCTATTAAAAAAGGGCTATTAAATCTCAATATCTAATTTTTCAGAGATGTATTTTCTAATATCGAGATTCTCGTCCTCCATTTTTCCATAATAGCCCTTTTTGAAGGTCTTAGATTGCATTCCTCTTTGGACTTTTTCACAAATATTCCAGTCTTGCCTGTTCGTTAGATCCCAAAAATCTCTAGCATCACTTGGATCAAATTCATTATCATTGATAGCATCAGGGTGAAATAATATATAAAAATCAAGTTTTGTGATTGATTCTGTAGTCGGGTGAAGCACAAAAACTGCAACATGATCCATTGATAAACTTATGAGAAAATTTGGGTATAGAGCTTGCCCAAAATGCCTTTCTTTTTCTAAATCATTTAGACCTGGAAATGGTTTTCGATTAGTTACACCTGTTAAAGTGAATGTATTAGTACCTTCTTTATGAGGTACGCCCTCCTCCCATTCTAGATTTGCACCACCGTTCTTCCTGAAAGCAGGGACAATATTACAAAGTTCAGGGTGAACTCCAGCACAGTGATAGCATTCGTTGTAATTTTCTAAGAGAACTTTCCAGTTGGCCTTTATTTCATAGTCGATATGCACTTTTGGTTTTAATTGCTCTAAAGGATACCGAGAAAATTGTTCAGTTTTACTTTTAAGATGATGTTTAAGGTCTGAAGCATCTGGATTTAAATTTATGAAGATAAAACCAATCCAACTATCAAGTTTGATATTATTTAAATGATATTTTTTATCATTAAGATCAATATCTAAATGTGGTGCATTAATAAGTTGCCCTTTTAGATTGTAAGTCCAAGAATGATAGGGGCATCTGATGTTATTATTAAGGCGCCCAGACAAATCACTTTCTTGGGTATCAAGTAATTCACAGCCACGATGTTTACAGAGATTTATAAACGCATTTAGTTGTCCATCATTATCTCTAAGTAGTATTATGCTCTCACCATAAAAATCTATGATTTTGTAATCACCATTTTCTCTGATCTCTTCTTCGCTTCCAACACAGACCCATTCATTATGAAAAATATGATTAATTTCCTCAGTAAACCAATTGGATTGAGTGTAATGATCTTTGTGTAAGGTCTGTTCCATTAGTTGATTTTATATTGATTAATAAAAGCCAATATATCCGGAGCAATCGACTCATCCAGTGTATTAAAATGGTACATCATTGAGTAATGATTATGACCAGGTATTTGTTTATGATTTGGGCAAATACCATCTCTTTTGCAAACATTTTGAATAAGATTTATAGCTTCAGCTTGCATTAATATTCTATCGTACTGAGCATCAATAATAAATAATGGTATGAATCTTCCGTCCAAATAATCAATTGGCATATTATTTTTTCCATAACCATAATAAACCTTCTTTGACGTGTCACTACTCTCAGAATATACACCTGACAAAAGAATCGAACCACTGACACCATCATTGCCATTATTATATTGTAATGATTCATCAAACGAATACGCAGCAACGTGAGCAGCTCCAGCCGAGTGACCCATTAGAAATATTTTATTTTTATCTATATCGTACTTTTCTTCGTTATTATGAATCCATTTAATTACCGCACTAATATCCTCAGGACCACTAGGCCATTTATGTTCTGGTGCTAGCCGATAGTTGATATTAATTCCAATGACATCATTTCTAGTAAAATAATTTAGGACATTATCAAATATTTCATGATCACTTTTATCACCCCTTACAAAGGCGCCACCATGAACAAATACAACAACTGGTAGTTTTTTTGAAGATAGATTATTTGGTAAGTGGATATCTAGCTTTTGAAGTGAGTGATCACCATAAGAGGCGTCTCTGACTATAGTTGGAACTAGATAATTGGCCTCAATTAAATGTTGTTTATAGATAGTTCGTAATGATTTTAAATTTTTATCTGAGAAGTCAGACCCATATTGCTCAATGACTTCTTTTGCATCGAACGTCTCATTCGTAGAGGCCACACCAAAGCTACCAATAAAGATTAAGGAAAACAGCAATGATGGATGTGTATAATTAAAGCTAAGCATTTTCTTTTTATAAATAATTATAAACCTGATCTACAGCTCTACCACCCTCTGCAGCTGCAGGCCCCCAATGTTGGTAGCCCCTGACCTCAGAATGTCCAAAAGAGATCCTTCCATGAGGAGTTGATTTGATTATATCGGCGTAACCTGGTCCCCCATTTTTATCAAAAAAGAAACCTGGAGTAGGAGTTACATAACCATGACCCCATCGATTTAGGATAATACCAGCAATGTCTTTTTGAGCATCGAAACCACTACCACCAAACATTCTAATCATTTGCTGTCTAATCTCCCGCTCATAATCCATATAGGACTTTGAGAGTAATTCATATTGACCTAGTCGAGATTGTTGTTGCGGCGAATAGCCTAAGTTTGCCTTTTCAAAAGAGACATAAAATGATAAGACTATGGGGGTATTAGGGTCCAACATGGGTTTATCGGTGCCAACATGCATTGGACTTCTAATATTAGTATGATAACCGAAGCCTCCTGTCCATTGGTAGGCAGTAATACCTAATTTATCTAGAAAACGCCAATTAGTTAAGGCAACATTTGCAACTAACATTGGAGCATGATTGAATTTAGCGTAAGCATTGGAATGCGCTTCGGGTAAGTCACTAATAATGTGCTTATTAATCCACCCACCAGAAGACATAACTACTGCTTTTGCATTAACCTTATGGAGTTTTCCATTGTTATAATATGTAACGTCAACTGATTCAGTATTACCAGACTTATTGACATGAGTAACATCAATGACATTACTATTCAGTCGGCATCTTACTGAATTATCTGCATGATCAAGCTCGCTGAAATTGATGGGTTTCTGCATAATATCTTGAAAATTATTACCGCCTTGAATCGCTTTTGGTATTAAATATTTTACAAAATGTCTTGCAAATCCATCATTACCACCTGGAAAACTATGACGATTTTTAGGTTTAATGGGTTCGTCTGGGGCAACACCATACATGCCGAGTAATTGGGCCGTATAAGCTGACATAACATCACAACCCATGCCACCAGCACTTGCGATCACTGGATCTGCAAATTTCGTTACAGCCTCATCTAGACCCATTACTTTTTCGATATAATCTTTGTAAGTCATGTTATCTAGCCATGCTTTGGTCTTGTTATCTGATGCGGGCATTTCAGTCGTGTACTTCCAAGTAAGTAAATCTTTTTTAATCTTGTCAGAGACAGGATAATCCGCTAAGTTATTTTTCCATGGGTTATTGACCCAATGTGGTTTTACATTGTGAGATTGCTCGTCAACAAAATGACCTTTGGAGATATATTCTTCTGCCCATAATTGGACATCATAGTGGTCTTGAGCAAATACCATATCCTTAGGGTTACTCTTCATCTCACCGTATGTAAAATCATCTGCAGGAACACCTAGAAGATCAATGTACTTTCGATCCTCATCAAAATCAATTTGAGTACCATAATAAAAACCATTTGAGCCTTGAGGTGCTGAAATAATTTGATCGTTAATCTCAAATTCATTTCTTTTTGCTTCACCACCAAAAATAGGATGGTTATCTAGGATAAGACATTTCTTATTGGGGTCTCTTTCCATCAAACGTTGTGCAGCACCCAAACCAGATAACCCTCCTCCAACAATAACTAAATCGTAATTCTCACTAGCTGTTATATTTTTTGCTTTGTCTGAGTTAAGCAATCCATCTCTTACTGCATGAGCTGCTTTTAATATATCGGGTGTATTACCATGAGAAGTTTTAGAGTCTCCAACACCACCGTACCCATACCAGTTGTCTGTCACTTGATTGGGGAGAGATTCATTAGCAAACAGCATGGATGGAGCAGACATGGAATAAAGAATGCTTCCTGCTCCAAGCAAAGAAGAATTTAAAAAATCACGTCGGTCAATTTTTTGATTTAGCCCTAAGAGTCGATCATTCTTTTTTGATGAGTTAAATTTTTCCATGATTTAGTATGCCTCTCATATTATGGATAATTTTTAGTTTTTCCCGGCCATAGTATCTTATCTTTATATACCTCGAGCTGACCAGTGTTTTGATTGATTTCTGCAATTTTCACAAAATTCATTTTTCCATTATCACTAATACCATGACTATTCATAATTTGAATTGGCATATTCAGTCTATCATTAGATCCTTTCGAGAAAGAGATATTACCTGAGATACCATCAAATTTTACATTCCTTATATAATTGTTAATATTTTCACGAGTTATTTCTTTATCATTAATTTTTAGAAGGTTTATAGTCATAGCAATCAACATTATATGATCATAACTTAAAGCGCTATAGATTAAATTACCTGATTCTATATCGATATTCTCACCAGAGAAAATACTAAAATCATTCATATAAGTCTGTAGATTCTTAGACATTACTAACCTTGCAATTGGTGCAAAATATCCAATAGAACCATTTACTGCATCAAGACTTTCATTATCTAGAATTAACTCTGCAGCATAGATGGTATTTCCCGCTAGATTCATAGCATGCTTGTCTATGGACTTAAAAAGACGGACTGTATCAGGCGTTGGCGTTGTTATAACAATATGCTTAATACCCATTATTTTTGCATCATTAATATAAGCGTCTAAAATTGCTTGTTTGGTGTCCCTTTCGAATGCGTATTTCTTGATTATATTAATGCCATTAATTTTAGTTGCCGATTGCACCACCTTGTTTGCCCCACTCCCCCAGGCATCTGTTGTATGAAAGTAACCAATATCTTTAATTCCAAACTCAGCGGCAAGTTGAATCAAATACCCCTCATAGAATTCACTTGGTGAGATGACTCTGACAAACCATGGGTATTTATTTGTTGAAGATAGCTCAGAAGCATTAGCCCCATAAGAAATAATTGGTATTTTGTATTGCTCACCTAGTTGCGCCATTAATGTTGCTGGTTCACTGCACTCCGCACCTGTGATTGCGATGATGGGTTTAGCTATCAATGTTTTCATCATTGCATCCACATTCTCAATCCAACAATGATAATCAATAATATTTTCTGGGGTCATTCGAAGCTTATCTTCTCCTAATATCTTATTGTCATTTATATTTTTGATAGCAATCTGAGCGCCAATTCTTGAATACTTGCCCCAATCTGCATATCGACCATCGCGATAATGTTGAGTGTACATCCCACCAAGATCGAATATTTCCGCTTGAAGTGAACTGCAAAAGAAATACAAGACCAGTAAATAAGAGATTTTAAACAATTAAGGGACCTTTATTTAGCTAGCGAGTCAAAACCAGGAAGCAAAATTTTTGTATCATCGATTATAAGCTCGCCATCTGAATTGGCAGTTGCGATTGATTCAAACTTGACTGTTCCTGTTGACGGATCTAAGCCATGACTGTTCACTATTTGGAGTGGCATGTTGATTCGATCATTTGTACTTTTTGAGAAATATACACGTCCAGTTACACCTTGAAAATCAACATTTCGAAGATAGGTCATAAGGTTTTCTCTCGAAACAATTACATCCTCATTTTTCATGGTTTTTATGGCATGGGCTACGGTCAAAATGTGATCATAGCTCAATGCACCGTAAAAAAATGCTTTGGAGTTGACATCGACCTCCTTACCAAGTTTTTGCATCAGCAATTGCTTGAATAATTCAAGTTCTTTTGACTTCTCAAGCAGTGTCATTGGAGCAAAGTAACCCTTACTTCCATTTACAATATCCATGGCTTCGTCTGCTGAAATCATTTCAGTGGCGTATATCGTAGTCCCCTTTTTATTCAAGTTATATTCACCGATAGCCCTAAATACTCTTGCTGTATCTGGAGTTGGTCCAGTAATAACTATATGCTTGATAGCCGCATCTTTCACTTCTTGCATAAACATATTTATTGTTGCTTGATTGGTGTCACGTTTAAAACCAAATTCTTTTTTGATAGTAATGTTTTTCTTTATCACTGAATCATGAATTACCTTTTTAGCACCAAGCCCCCAGGCATCTGTCGTATAAAAGTAAGCAATTTCTTTGACTTTAAAATGACTGGCGAGTTCAATTAGATATCGATCATATTCTTCACTAGGCGTGACTACTCTTATAAACCATGGAAACTTATCTCTAGAGGATAAGCTAGACGCATTAGCTCCATTTGATATTACTGGAATTTTATATTTTGTTGCAATATTTGCTATTTCAACGGCTGGGCTACTGCAATCTGTACCAGTCAATATCAGTATATTTTTTTGAATGAGCGTTTCTGCCATTGAAGCAGCATTACTTGGCCAGCAATGATAATCAATTAGATTTTCTGGCCGCATAATTAACTTATCATTGTCTCCAAGAAAATTACTTTCATTGATCTCTTTAATTGCCATAAGAGCAGAAACTCGAGCATAATCTCCCCAATCAGCATATCTGCCATCATGATAATGGTAAGTATAGAGTCCACCAATCTCAAATGTCTCAGACCAGCTTGATGATGTAGAAAGCATAAATAGGAGTAGGTATTTTATTTTATTAGTATTCATAATGATTCAGATAATAACACCAAAAAAAAAGCCCGCATAATGCGGGCTTAATATATTGCTTTGAATAATTATTCAGGGTTTTAAACGATTAACAACACCCATTACAATCATTGTTACAGCTGCTGCAGTATATACAGCACCCATTGCACCTAAAATATCACCAATCATTGGTCCTATTGTAGGTATTGCATCAGCACCTCCGGCCACGCCACCAACATTCAATGCTGCGGCTGTTACCAAAACGCGAACTGTATCGCCATCTGCCATGTAATATCCAACGGCAAGACCCAGTACGCATAAAATTAATGCTTCCTGTGGTAATGCTACGAATGCAGACACTAATGCTGCTACTGCTGCTACTTGCTTTATTGTTTTTCCGATATCCATATTTATCCCCTCTTTAGATTGATGAAACATAGTTCAAATCACAATTTAACGTTTTTGTGATAACAAATATTTTTACAATTTATTATCACTTGTAACTAAGTGTAACAACATTTGTAACTATCACTAGACAAAAAATAGTATTTATTACCTTATATGGGAATTAACACCCTTTTTTATATGGAATTTAAGAGAAATAGGAAATAATTTCATAATAAACAAACTTTATTTTCGCAGTTTATTAGTTATTTTTTATTTTATTTTTTATAAAACTGGAAAGTTTATTTAAATCTGGGTGCTCAAATACATCTTCAATATCGACAATAGAGGGATAAATTTCCTCAATGGCCATCATAATCTCTGTAAGTGTTAGTGAGCTGATACCAACTTCAAAGAGATTATCATCAGATTTGATGGTGAACTCTTTTGCATGTTCATTTGTAATTATTATTAGTTGCTTTAAAACATCATCACTGATGTCCTTTGTATCTATGGGAGATTTGGATAATTTGTCAATCAAAAGCTCATCAAAATCCCCTCTCATATATTGATCTGCAAGACTCAGTCTTTGAAGCTTTCCACTTGTTGTTTTTGGGATCTTTTTTACAGGAATTACATGATCAATCTCAAGACCAATTTCTTGGCTTACAATTCGTCGTATTTGATCTGCTATTTTTCTGAAAGTAGAGAGATCACTTTTGTATAAAACAAAGACCAGTAACTCATCTATACCTGATAAGTTGTTTATTGCACCGGAGGCAACGATCTTCCCTAGATCAAAATTTCCACCACGAATAATAATATTTTCTATATCTTGTGGGTAAAAATTCTGGCCATTAACAATTACGATCTCTTTCTTTCTGCCGGTGATGATTAATTGATTATCGATAATCACTCCGCAATCACCAGTATCTACCCAACCATCATTTTCTTTTAAAGCTATTGTTTTTTTTGCATCTTGATATATAGATTGAGTTACATTCAGACCTTTTATTTTTATGTTCCCAATATATTCACTAGGAAGTTCATTATTTTCATTATCTGTTATCTTATAATTGCAATCCCTGATGGCTGATCCATGCTTAACAAATGAAATGGAGTTAGTATCGTTTTTTATTAAAGACTGTTCACATTGAGCACCTATATTTAAAGATCTTCTGTCAAGATTGACAAACTCAAAATGCTTTCCTGCTTCAGGGAAGCTTACCCCTAATGTAGCTTCAGCTAACCCGTAAACTGGAAACATGGCTGAGGCGCTGAGATTGAACTCTTTCATAGCGACTAGGAATTCATTACAGATAGTGACAGAAATAGATTCAGCACCATTTATAAGTAATCTAACGCATGACAAATCTAACTTTTCTAATGATTTACGTTTAAATGCTTTAAGAAAATGTTTATATCCAAAATTTGGCGATGTTAGAATAGAGGCTCGATATTCATTTGTCTTTGTTAGCCATAGCAGGGGCCGTCTGATAAAAAGATCAGTATCCATTATGTGATGCTCTAAGCCTGCTGAGAATAATGTCATATGCGTGCCAATTAAGCCCATATCATGTGTTAATGGCATCCAGCTCAAACCGACATCATCTATTTGAAGATTTAAACCTTCTCCAATTGCGTAAATATTTGAGGTTAGATTTTGATGTGTTAAGACTACACCTTTAGGATCTGAGGTTGATCCAGAAGAGTACTGCACAAAAGCGATATCATCTACCTTGGCAGGAAAGAGGTCCCCTTTTGCGGTGTGACTATAATCGATAATTGCATTATCGATGATATATTTATTGTCAAAGTTAGGTTCATCAGTATCAATAAATATTTTTAATCTTTCTTTAACTTTAGCATCAGTGACTAGATTCGGATTTTTTAGACTGGTGATTATTTTAAGTATTTTATTTCGATGCTCATTACTTATACCAACAGCTAAAGGCACAGGTATGATTCCTCCCAAGATTGCGGCCCAAAAAGTAGTAAGAAATTTCATGTTCGACTTTGTGCAGATAACAAGCTCTTCGCCTGGCTTTATACCTTTTGATTGAAGATGTCCAAGGCAGAATGTTGCATTGCGCCAAAATTCTGCAAATGTGATGGACTCTTCATTTGAATTTACATCTATAAAGTTAATACGACCTGGTTTATTTTTTTGATCGCTAAATAAATCGATCAAAGTATTGTATTTTTTCAACATATTTATGGTCTGTGTTCTAGTTGTAAAAAAATATCATCACGGGATCTTAAGTTGATGCCTAAATTTAATTTTGGATTATTTTTTTCAGTATCAATTATACGGTATTTGTTAATTAGATATCCTAGATGTATTTTCATTTCAAGAAATGAAAAGTATTCCCCCAAGCAGCGTCTAGGGCCAAGAGAAAATGGGAAATAAGCTTTATTAGTAACTTTTTCTCCATTACTAGTAATAAATCTTCCAGGATCGAATTTGTTAGGATCATCCCAAAATTCAATACTTCTATGCAAAATATATGGTGATACAAATAAATTAGAATTAACAGCTATTTCATATTCTTCTAGCTGGTCGTTATTTGTTGATTGGCGAGAAAATAACCACACAGGTGGGTATAGCCTTAATGTTTCCTCAAGTATTGCCTGAGTGTAATGCATCGAACTAATAGCTTCATAACTTATATTGCTCGAATCTTTAAAGATGGGTTGTGATTCCGCCCTTAATTTGTCTGCTTCATCGGGCCGAGTCGATAATAAGTACCAAGCCCAATTTAGTGTGCCAGCAGATGTTTCATAGCCCGCAACAATTAAAGTTATAATTTCATCAATTAATTCAGTATCTGTAAACTTATTACCTTGCTTATCTGTCGCATTGAGATACATGACTAAAAAATCATAATCATTGGTATTTTGTTGTTTGCGCCTCATTGTAATTATTGATAATAAAGTATTTCTTAAATTCCTCATCTTCATGACTACGGATAGATCTCTGGTTGTATCTTTAATTAAAAAAGAAAAAGGATTCTCTCCATTATCATCAGCTAGATTATTGTAATCATCTCCAAAAATTGACCTTAAGATAAGCTCAAGTGCGAATTCACTCATTTCCTTTGTAATGTTAATTGACTGCTTATCTTTGATAAGAATATTCCATGCTTCAGCTCTATTTATTGAGCAAGTGACCATCTTCTGGATTAATTTATGTATATTTTGTCGAGCAAAAGTTGGTTGGATCATTGTTCTTGCTCTGCGCCAGGTATCACCATCACTTACAATAAGCCCATTACCAAGCAACATTTTAATTCTCTCAAAACCTGGTCCTTTTCGATAATTTGAGTGATTTTTAATTAATAATGCTTTTATTAAGGTTGGGTCATTTATAAAGTAAGAAGTGATGTTTTTAGAAGAGTTAACACTGAAAATATTTCCATATTGTTGCTGCAGTTTTGTAAGTTGATTTAGAGTTAATGTATTGACATCAATATCCATTATGAGGTCGCTTATTTGGGGGCAAGATTTAATTTTAAGAGATTTTTTCATGGATTAGGTAAAGTGAATTATAATATCTACAAGTAATGTTACATTGAGTACCAAATCACTGAAACTGATAATTTGATTATCAAAAATTATAGTATAAATAATGACAAATAATAGTAAAAAATATTCTGCCTCTCCTTCTGCTTATCATGGTAAAAGGCAACTTTCTATTGGTCGTCGAATTTATTATTTTTTTTGTCTTCCTATTTTAAAATTTTTCATACAGGCCTTGGTTTATTCCTATAAAGTTAAGGTAATTTGTGGATCAAACGTAATTGAAGATCTTGTAGCGAATAAGCAAACTACTGCACCTTGTTATTGGCATGAACATAGTTTTGTTTGTTTGACGCTGATATCAAAGTGGTTGAAAAGAGGTTTTAAGGGTGGCTTTATAGTTTCACCTTCTGTGGATGGAGAAGTTCCTGCAAAGATTGCACACTCATGGGGTGCTCATGTCATAAGAGGTTCCGCGGTCAGAACTGGAGCATCTGCGATGATAGGGATTCACAATATAATGAAGGAAGGGATTTCGATAGTAACAGCTGCCGATGGGCCACTTGGTCCTAAGTATGAGTTTAAAACTGGCGTGGCACTAATGTCAAAAATAGGATCAGCGCCAATCATCCCTATCTCTTGCGCTTCAGATCGTGCATGGCGATTGAATCGGTGGGATAATTTCATGATCCCCAAACCATTTTCAAAAGTTGTTATTGCGGTTGGAGAGCCTCATTATATCCCCAGGAAATGCTCTTTGATTGATCTTGAGGAGCATCGACAACAAGTTCAAGATGAAATGAATAACTTAATGAGTCATGCCAAAGGATATATATCTAATGATCGAAACTAGAAAAGTGATTAATAGTAAAGGTCTCCCCTTCTTTATTATGAACTTCCTTTGTTGTTTGTTGATGACACCTTCTTATGCTGAGCAATTTGTCTTAAAGGCACATGAGGCAAACTATGACGTTGACATAAAGGGTTTTACTGCTGAAATGAAAACATCTTTAAAAACTTTGGATGGCGTCAATTTTCTTGCTGAAGATTTTATAAAGACAACAGGTATAGCAAGTGTATTTTTGAAAGGCACGCTATCGTCCACATCTAAATTCCTAGCTGAAGGCTTAACGTTAAAGCCCAATTATTTTTACTCTTTAGATACAATCTCGAAAGATAAAAAGAAGTTAACGCTTGATTTTGATTGGTCAAGCAATCAAGTACTCATTGTTGATAATGAGAAAGAATCTACAATGATGTTAAATGATGGCATCAAAGATCGTATCTCGCTTAAGTACACATTAATGATAGATCTTTTGGGTAATCAGCTGCAGAATCAGTACAGTCTTTATGAGAATGATAAACTAAAAAAAATTAACATTACAAACCTAGGTACCAAGATAATTACTATTGATAATGTCGTCTACGAAGTAATTGGAATAAAGAGTCAAGCAGCAGGCTCTTCAAAATTATCAATATTTTGGTGCGCAGAAGATCTGGAATTTTTACCAATACTTATAGAGCAATATCGTGACGATAAATTATGGTTAAGTGCAAGCCTATCAAGCTACATAGAGATCACTTAATTATCTTTCTGGTAGATTTGCAATATCCTGATTTCGTTTAAATCTCTGTCTCTGAAAATCAACATTCTTTCAAGGTTGTTTGAGCTTCCCGTTAGTTTGTATTCTTCTGTTATCTTCATACCATAATCATCCAGAGTTTCGATACGATAACTATTATTCACCCATCCTGATGATCTTCTGGCAATTACATTCCCTAATGTAATTTTCTTTACTTCACCAAAACTGTACTCTTCTACAATAGATCGATTGAAATTAATAAAAAGTGAGTAATTGGTCTGTGTGATTTTAATCTTTTTTGAATTTTCAAAGAATAAATGAGCAACTCCCCGAGAATTGGGTTTAACTTTTGATAAATTATTACGATCAAATACACCAGTAGTTTTGATACTTTGATAAATGACATCATTGGTTTTTTTGACAGCAGATGCTATTGATTTCTTATTATCCTCAAAGTTACCTATGAATTCCCAGCTACCATTGAGGTCAGTTTTACTTGTATTTTTATTACTATACTTGTCAAGTTCCTCTATTGAGGCACAGCTACTCAATAAAAATATAAAAAATAAAAAAAGAAAAGAAAATTCTATACGCACTGTCACTAGCCTCTAAAATAAAAAAACTGTTACCATCATGATATAACAAGTTTGATTTTATATTTTATCAAAATGCACAGATTCATTTTTATTACAAACGACGACCAATATGAATATAGAAAATAATGTTCACTCAACATGGACGAAAGAATTAATAAGGCCTCCTGAGATACCCACCAAAGCAGATGTGGTTATTATTGGTGGTGGGATTGTTGGTATATCAACTGCTTATTATCTTGCTAAGCAAGGTATTGATGTATGTTTGTGTGAAAAGGGCCATATATCAGGTGAGCAGTCTGGACGAAATTGGGGCTGGGTTAGAGTTCAAGGCAGAGATGAGCGTGAAATCCCTATGATGCTTAGGAGCTTGGATATTTGGCGTAACTTATCAAATGAACTAGGTGAGGACGTCGGATACAGAGAAGATGGATGCCTTTATACTGCTTATTCTGAAAAAGAACTTGGTAGATATCAAGCTTGGATTGATTTGGCTAATGATTATGATATTAAAACAAGTTTTGTATCAAGGAAGGCGCTTGAGGACGCCGCAGGAATGGCGTCTAAAAATTGGGTTGGTGGAATCATCACAAGAACAGATGGAAGAGCTGAACCTCAATTAGCATCATTAGCCCTCTCACGAGGAGCAAAAAGGAATGGTGCGTCTGTACTAACAAATACAGCCGTACGTGGCCTTGAAACTTCTTCGGGTAAGGTATCTGCAGTAGTCACTGAGTATGGCAGAATTAATACATCGATTGTCTTATGTGCAGCAGGTGCATGGTCTTCTTTATTTTGTGGCTCGCTTGATATAAAAGTTCCGCAACTTAGAGTGCGAGGAACGGTCGCAAGAACTAATATAATTAATTCGCCTATCAAGGGAAATATATTCGACAAAAATATAGGTATTAGAAAACGTAATGACGGTGGATACACTGTTGCTCATGGCTCTGTATTAGATCATTCAATAACACCTTCTACGTTTAGATATGCACCAAAGTATTTAAGGGCGTTATGGAAAGAATTTAATGCCTTAAAAATATCAATTGGAATGGACTTTTTTGATGAATTAAAAGTACCCAAAAAATGGAAATTAGATGAAAAATCCCCCTTTGAGTATATGAGAGTTCTTAATCCATCCCCAAATCAATCAGTTATAGATGATATTGAGAGAAGCTTAGGCTCTATTTTCCCTGAGTTCAAGAATGCCTCTATAATTGAGTCTTGGGCTGGTATGGTTGAAACTACGCCTGATGTAGCTCCAATAATTTGTGAAAGTGATAATATACCTGGTTTTTTTATTGGTACGGGATTTAGTGGTCATGGCTTTGGTATTGGCCCGGCCGCAGGACAAGCTATTGCTGAAATGATTGAAAATAAAAATACAATTGACTTAGCACCGTTTAAGTTAAAACGTTTTTTCGATGGGACCCCAATTAGACCAAATTCGACTATATAAATTTAAAAAAATGCATTTATAACAGCACCTTAATAGATATAACTAATTCTATTTATTTAACTTTATTAAGTAATCGACTAACATTATGCCAAGATAAAAACATAATAATGCGGTAAGTAATGTGCCAAATAAATAGATAAAGGCCTGAAAATATTCCTCAACTTCACTAAATTTATGGAGCTCTAGCATCACAGCAGAGAGTGTCGTAAATGCACCACAAAAACCAACAGCAAACAACAATCTATTTTGCTCAATAAGAATATTATTAGTTGATTCTAGGGAAAGATTAAATACATATTGAAATATGACGCCCATCAAAAAACAACCAATTGTATTTGAGAGAATCGTCCCAGTAATATTCAGTAAATTGAAGTAACCAGTCAAAACTGTGAGGCCATATCTTGACATGGCGCCAAGCGCTCCCCCAAGACCTACTAGTACAAAAGAGTTAAATGAAGCTTGTATCAATCTAAAATTCTCGACTTTGTGGAGCTATATTCATTATAGAGTTGCTCTACAAGGGCGCTCACAGAAAGCACACGCTTCATAGAGCCAACACCTTGTCCAGCGCCCCAGATATCCTTCCAAGCCTTACTTTTGGTATTTTCAGAGCCAAAATCCATTTTATTTTTATTTCCATCATTCAAACTATCCGGATCCAGGCCAGCATTAGTAATGCTGCCTTTTAGATAGCTTCCATGTATACCTGTAAATAATGAAGAGTACACAATATCGTTTGCGTTACTTTCAACAATCATCTCTTTGTAACTATCTACTGCATTTGCTTCTGATGTAGCAATAAATCTTGTCCCAAAATAGGCAAGATCAGCGCCGATGCATTGAGCTGCCAGAATATCTTGACCGCAACTCATGCTTCCAGAAAGTATTACGTAGCCATCATAAATTTCTCTAATTTCTTTGACTAAAGCAAATGGACTGAGAGTCCCTGCATGCCCACCCGCTCCAGCACATACTGCAATAACACCATCAACCCCCTGGTCAATTGCTTTTTTTGCATGTTTGATGTTGATAACATCATGAAATACTAAGCCTCCATAACTATGTACAGCTTCTACAACCTTAGCTGGTGGTCTGAGGCTAGTTATAACAATTGGCACCTCATGCTTAACGCAAAGCTCCATATCATGCATAAGACGATCATTGCTTTGGTGGACAATTTGATTAACCGCGAAAGGCGCTACTTTTAAATCTGGATATTTATGCTGATGATCTTTTAATTCGTTCGTAATTCTTGTTAACCATTTATCCAAAAGCTCTTTTGGTCTAGCATTTAAGGCAGGGAACGCACCAATTATACCAGCTTTGCATTGTTCGATAACTAAATCTGGGCCAGAAACAATGAATAATGGCGCCCCAATTAAAGGTAATCTAAGTGCTTTTAATAGTGTTTTTTTATTTATCATAATTATCCTTATACAAGCATAAACCTAGCGTCACATTCGGCTATAATTTTGTTGCCGGTATTTAATTTTGCATCAGCTTTAAGAGTGATTAGACGTTTTTTTTGAGAAACTATCCACCCAGTTAATTTTATTTTTTGCCCCACATGCAGCGGATTTTTGTAACGAACTTCACATTTTGCAGTCAAGGCTTTAATTTTATTCAGATACAAAACATTGGCCATCACGTCATCTAGAGCAGTAAATATAATCCCACCATGAACTGTGTCCTCATATCCAACGTGATTATTGTTGGCCTGAAAATAACCAATACAATTATTTTCATCATCAAGATTAAAACTAATTTTTAAACCAATAGGGTTATCAGGACCGCATGCAAAACAATTAGATGCACTCTCAAAAATCGTTTCGGTCATATCATTACCTCGATTTACTTGATTACTCTATATTTAAATTTATTAGATTTTTGTCAGTCGTTTTTATTACTAATGAGTCCACGTAATCACCATCACGATCCAACGGATCTCCCGTTAATGAGATTCTAGCAATGATTTCAATTTCTTCAAAAT
>TARA_B110000438_G_scaffold12091_1_pt1 | contig 17063 bp, 25 predicted proteins | sample TARA_B110000438 | Tara Oceans TARA_B110000438 (sample SAMEA4398413) | marine metagenome | biome: Polar Biome; feature: [MES] marine water layer (ENVO:01000295) within the mesopelagic zone...; material: water (ENVO:00002006), including particulate matter (ENVO:01000060) such as...... | reverse complement strand
CATTCCTAGTACAAACACATTTAGTACGATTAATTTTATCAATAGTACCGTGTCCCATAGCTCCCCAACTAACTTTCATACCAACATTTAAATCTAATTTGGCAGCAGTAGCTAATGTTTTGCGATGGTGTTTGAAAATGGGGATGATTTGGTTTAAACCATCATTATCTAATGTTGCGATTAATTTTGCGATTTTGTCAATGTTATTCATAATATATTTTCCTTTTTTATTGTTTATAGTTACTATTATACCATAGTTTTACGTCGGCGTGTAACTTTATGCGTCTATTAAACGCATATTTTCATCATGTGAAATAATAGAATATTACGTGTATTGTTTAATACATTTGACCAATTCTTTGTCCCAATCATCCCTATGTTCAATGAATACTTGTTCTGGAGCATCATCTACAGATATAATTGTTACTAATTGTGTGATAGGTATGCCTGTTCTTTCTTCCCATGCAATGGCATAAAAACATTCTTGCATGAAATAACTGTCGATCCATTCTTTCTTTTTTGTCTTCCTACTTGTTTTATAATCAATAATTGATAGCTTACCATCGAACTCTGCTACACAATCAACTCTTCCAGCAACTCCTAAATGATCAGAATATAACGCTAATTCTTGACCATATACTTTGCCTATTCTTGTATCTAATACATTTTTAATTCTTTTAAAGTCATGCAATATATTAGGCATTGCACCCTTTGCATAATCAGGATCATTATTGACATACTTTTCACACATTGCATGAACTGCTGTGCCACGACCTGCTGCTTGTCTTGAAATTTTATTTGCTTCATCATGACCAATTCTATCTCGCCAAGCCATAATAGCTGCTTTGCCTTTTTTACCTAGAATTGAGGTTATTGATGGGTAATCCCCTAAAGGTGTAGAGTATTTTCTACCACCCTTTTTGGTAGTTGCTTTTAAATCTTTATAACCTAAATCAATAGGTGTATGTTCAAATATCATCTAATACTGTCGCTTATTGTTGATTTGCTTCCTGCAAACTTTTTGATTTCTTTAAGCCTGTCATTAAAGCCATCATCTGTTTTAAGTTTAATTTCACCATGTGCATTAATCTGTTGAGGTATTCCTATTATTTGAGTACAATCATGTTCTTTATAATAGGCATCAAGCTTAGTATGAGACATAACGTCATCCCATTCTTTACCTGTTTTATTACTTTTAAATGTGTATGTTGGCATCTCTATTCCTTATAACTATACTCTTCCACCATTTATATAACCATATAACTTTTTGTGGGTGGTGTTCTGGGTCAGGTAATTCATTTTTAAAATAACTCATGAATTCTAATAACTCTTCATCATTCACTTTGAACCGCGTGATCCATCAAACACACAGACAAAATATAATCCTTCAGCGCCTGCTGCTACTTTATGAAATACACCATCTTCAATTAATACGATTTCATTAGCATTAATTTCAAATTCTTCTTCGTCTAACCACATACGACCAGAGCCTTCTAAAAACATATAAACTTCTTCTTGGCCTTTATGAAAATGTCCACTTGTTTCTTTATTTGGATTTAATTTTGTTGAACTAACTACTAGATTTTTAAGTGAGGTATTATCTCTAACTAAATATCTATCATCTTCTTTGACTACATAGCCAGCCAAATGATTTGAATTCATTTTATTTTGAATCATCTTTAGGCTCCATTGATACATGTTTGTATATACCTTTTTTTGCTGCACGTTCCCATGATTCAATTATGTCATCTCTAATATAACTAATAGGTGTACCTGTTGGGTACTCATGTGTCCAGTTATATGCCATCTTTGTGGCATTTTCACGTATGGTTTGGATTCTACGATTTTCGTAATACTCCTTACGTCTGAATTCTATTCTATCAATAAACTTTCTTGAATAGCCTTGATTAAATAAAGCTTTAAGCATTTTGGCACCTCTTTGAATTTGGATGTCTTTTACATCTATAAGTCCCATGACTCATAATCTTTTTAGACAACACGTTTTTATTAGCATCCCTTTTCCGTATAACATATGGTATCATTGTTTTACTCATTGTTTATCCTTATAAGAGGTTGGTGATGCGAAGTATCATGATATTCACCATCACTTTTAAATGTTCTTGTAACAATTTCTTTAGTTAGCATTCCATCTTTAACTTTGTGTGTGATTAACTCTTGGTATAACACACCATCAGTTGGTTTTTCAAAAGCATCCCTAAATGGTCCTGGTTCTTGTATGTTTCTATATTGCATCATCTAAATATCCTATTTCCCCAGACTTGAACTGCAAGTTTTTTTGATAATCCTCGTAGCTTTAAGTCTTTATTAACAGCTGAATGTAAAAGTTTAGCTTCTCTTGGATCAAGAGATTCTAATATTTCAACCAACTGAGTTGTATTATAATCTTTACCCATACGTTGATTAGTTAGACTTGAATAGGCCCTAGTTACTTGATGTAATGTTTTAAAACCACCAGCATATTCTTGTGTATCTTCTTCTACGTATTCTATTTCTTCGTTTACATGTAATTTAATTCTAGGATCAAAATTCAAACGCATAAGTGTTCTTAATCCTAAACTATCGCCATCTAACAATGCCTTAGCTTTTTCTGCGTGTGAATTAGCTCTACCAAGGTTTGTAAAAACTTCATGTATTTGTACCATTAAAATTCTCCTGCATTTTCAATTAACATTTTCATTCTATTCTCTATTAAATAAGTTAAAATATTTTGTCTATTAGGGTATTTATAGTTTTCATATTGGTCAATAGATTCTTTTTTAATATCAGTAGGTGTTCTATCTAAATCAATCATTTCTCTATTACGTATGTAATTTCTAAATACTTCTTGTGGCATAACTTCTTTAAGCCTATCTTTAGCATCCCACCATTCTGCCATCTTCTTTTTAGTCATTGGGCTTTGTCTAATATGATCTACTAAAACATTATCCGGACTTAATACATTAGGAACACCATCACCAGTATCACCCTTTAATAAATGTTCAAATAGATATTTTGTTGGATTATCATCTTTAACCATTTTATTAAACAAAGGTGACCATTGAATAACATGACCATGTTTTTGTAATTGTATAAAATCTTTATCAGCAGATATAATAACTACATCTTCGCCAACCATAGGGCATGCTTTATGTACTGTTAATGCACCAATGATATCATCCGCCTCAGCATTTTCTATTTTAATAACTGGGTATGGGAAGTTCTCCCTTAAGTCATCTAATGTTGATGCAATTAAATCAAATATTGCAGCCCAATCATGTTTATCCTTTTCTCTACCAGTTTTACGATTAGCTTTATATTCTGGATATACATCTTTACGCCAAGATCTACTATCACAGCAAATAACTATTTTGCCATATTTATCTTCACTATACTTTTTTCTATATAGTCTAAGGTTATTAATAATAATATGTTTAACTAAACTTTCAGATAGACCTTCACCTCTATTTAAAGAGCCCATAATACTACCTACGGCTAAACCGTTAAAATCTACTAGTACCATGCTGGCACCTCCGTTTTCCAAGTTGCAAGATGTTTCTTATATTTACGATAATAGTTTCTATAAGCTACAACACTGTCATTATCTTTAACATCATCTGGCATAGCTTGTAATGGTTGAGTAAATGGAGAATTAGTACAATTAACTGGTGGATTCTTCAATATAGTTTTAAGCTTGGTATATGACATATGGTCTTTACCATAACGTAATTTAAATTCATCATGAAGATGAGTCCACATTTCATAAAGAAAATCATAATTATTTGAATTTTGACGTAACCATATATTACTTGGGTGATTAACATGACAAGATTTATATAAATCTGTTTCCATATTAGGGTGTGTATAGGTAGTCATTTTACGGCCAATCTTATTTAGTTTTTGTATTTTTGTACCATCGCAAACACGATGAGCTGTTGACATAAGTTGAGCATATTCAACTAACATTTTACTAACATGTTTGTCAACATGCATTTCAGCACTGGATTTTGGATCTTTATCTAGGTAAAATATATTCAATTCTTACTCCATTCATAATATATATCTATTATATCATAGTTTAGTCCGATTGTACATACCCCTCGGCTAATTTATTTACAGATCCACCGCCAATTTTAATAGCAATGATTCCATTGTAATTATCATCCCGTATCAGTACATCTTCATCAAATTGGATTTTAGCCTCCATATAGTTCGTCTGACCTCGGGAACTACATAGCACTATGATTTCGCGTTTAAAGTTGTGTTTTCCGTGTATTTCAATATCTTCTAATAATCTTTTAGATGAGCCCCAATACTCTTGCCAATCGGTTTCTTTTGTGACTTTACGTTTTCTTTTAAAACCTTTTAAAGGGTTTAACTTCCTGACGGCATGAAAGTATTTGCGACCAATGTAATCATGTCCGCTGACCAGGTTGGTAATACGATACACAAAACCATAAAAATCACCAATATCATCAGAAGTGAATTGCTTCCCATTATATATCCAATCGGTCTTCATCGTTATCGTATTCTGATGCATCATATCCTCCACGTTGGGCCCATTCTAAATTAGCACCGCAAAACGGGCAATTAGTAACAGGTGCATCTAATTCAATTGCTTCAGTAGCAAACCCCATATCATCTTTGAGCATAACCTCAAATGGTTCACTATTACATTCATTACATATCATAAACTTAATTCTCCTACTGTCCAAAAACTCATCATATTATCATATGACCCTATGTACTTATCATCTATATATATCTGTGGAAATGTTCTAGTCCCTGGTGGAACTGTTTCAAAGAATTGTTCAGGTGTCCAGTCCGGACCCTCTACATTTCTTTCTTCGTAACTTACTCCTTTCTGCTCTAATATAGCCTTTGCCTTACTACAATAGATACAGTTGTTCTTACTCCAAACAATTGCTCTACTCATAAACTTAATCCCTCGAATGATTTTTTATTGACATCTTGTTTAACGCCACCTAAGACATAAGATGTTATTTCTGTTTCTTGTGGAGCTACTTGAACGGCTCCTCCACTGATCCATTTTTCTGTCCATGGAAGTGGGTTATGTTGATGTACTGTAAATGGAACATGATACCCAAGAGTTTTAATTCTTTTTGCTGCTATCCATCTTACATATTCTTTAAGGAGTTCACTATTTAAACCAATCATTGAACCAGTTTCAAATAAATAGTCACACCAGCTTTCTTCTTGTTTTAAGCATCTATCAAACATTTTCATTACTTCATCATTTGTATCTTCTTTAATTTTTACGAAGTCTTTATCATCTTTAATAAGTGCTCTAATTATATTAAGGCTTGCAGCAAGATGTAAATTCTCATCCCTTGCAATTAATTTAATAATTTTTGCATTACCTTCCATTTGTTTTAATTCTGCGAATGCCCAAGAACAAGCAAAGCTCGCATAGAATCTTATACCTTCTAACATATATACAGATACTAAACATAGGTATAATAATTTTTTATGTTTATAAGAACCATAAGGCCCACTGTAATTAATTAAATTATCATAATGTACAGATATATCCTTTGCGCAATCTAATATTTCAGGGATAGACTTTATCTCATCGAATACTTTTGAAGGGTTGGGATATACATTACGTATGACATGTGTGTAAGACCTTGAATGAATAGTCTCAAAGAAAGCCCATGTCTCTATACATAATTCTAATTCAGGATTACTTGCTAATGGTAATAATGCTAAGTCAGGGCTACGGCCTTGTACACTATCTAAAAGAATTTGTCTTTTTAAATTAGCTGTAAATATATGTTGTTCGTTTGGTGTTAACTTATTAAAGTCAATCTTATCTTTAGTGACATCTATCTCATCAGGTGTCCAATAAAATGATAACATCTTTTCATATAACTTTTGGATAGCTGGGTATTTAACCACATCGTATCGTGCTATATCAACACCTTCATCAAAAAATAATGTCTTGTCTAAATGGTTTTTTTTATTTATTTCGAATACTGATTTTTTCATACGGTAAAAGATTCTCCACAGCCACACCTGGCCTTTTCTTTGGGGTTATAAAATTCAAAGCCTTCATTTAGACCTTCATACTTATAATCTATCTCACATCCATCTACGTATGCAAATGACTTAGGATCTATAAACACACGAAAACCTTCGAATGTTTGTTCGACATCATCTATATTTTTATAGTATGAATACTCTAAGTGATATGCCAGGCCGGAGCAACCTGTTGTTTTTACTAATACACGCAAGCTTTTAGGTACCATCGAGTTCTCATCTATTAAATAATTTTTTAGTTTCTCAGTGGCGTGTTCTGTTATGCTTATCATGGTATTATGTATATAAAAAAAGACCGGAGTATTGGGTGATAAGGAACTCCGGAGAAAACCTCAACTAACCTATGCGGCTAGTAAATAATCGTTATTGCCGATTAAATTTTCATTTTAAAGTCTTTGTTGACTGACGAGTCTCAAGCGGATCTGCTACCTAATCGAAGCCGTGTCTCCCCCATCATAAATATACGGTTTACCACAATGTGGACAAAATAATTTCTTTGGTTGCCAATTATCTGAAACAGCTATTGACCACCATCCCATACAATCTTTACAACTAAAATGCCAAATTATTTCTTTCATATACTTATGGTGGAGGAGGTGGGAATTGAACCCACGTGTTAAGTGCTCCTACCTTCACCTTTACGTCGTTTTAACTCACTTCATTGAATAATGAATGTTATGCATCATCATGAGATAGTAGCTTCCACAATATTGCAGCAGAAATTAAACCTACTAAACCAGCGTCACCTAACTGATGTACGATACCAATAATGGTACCAATTACGTCACCACCTAAGAAAGGCACTGATCCACCGAATACGATTTGTAACATGATCGCTAGACCAATTAAACTCATCGCTACCGCTGTTGCAGCGCTTACGCCACTTGTGATTTTATCTAACATATATTCTCCTATGTCGTTTTTTAAAAATAGTTTAGCCTTGTTTCGAAGGTGTATCATCCTTAAAGTCGTGCCGACTTTAAAAAATTCTCTTGATTTATTATATATAAAATTTCTACGTGACCTTGTAGATTATTATGAAACATTCCTGATTAGGAAATGGTTATCCTGTTCTCCAGAATATAGTATATATATAATAATTCATTTTTCCAATATAGTTATATTATACCATAGTTTGCAGTAAAAGTAAACAGCTATAATACGCATGATTCACAGTATTCTTCATACTCTTTTTCTGTATTAAAATCCCCTCTTTCCATAGTAGATTCATCTTCAGATGCCAAATCATTTGTATTAAAATAATATAGTTGCTTACCACCATATTTATAAAAGGTGATTAAGTCCTTCATCATCTCAGACATTGGGACTTTATTGTCCTCATATTGAGATGGATTATATGATGTATTTACAGATATACCTTGATCTACATATTTTTGGAGAACGGCCATATGTTTTAAATAATTTTCTGGTCCGTCTTGTTCCCATAATAGATCATATTTGTTTTTAAGGTTGTGTATTTGTGGTACAACTTGAGCCATTACACCATCCTTAGATTGTTTATATGATACCAATGCTCTTGGTGGTTCAATACCATTTGTGGCATTACCGATTTGAGCTGATGTTTCAGCTGGCATAATAGCCATTAATGTGCTGTTTCTTATACCTGTTTTAAGCAATTGAGCCTTTAACGACTTCCATGGCATCCTTAATTTTGGCTTAATTAGTTCATCCACCTCACTTTTATAAGTGTCTATCGGCAGTATCCCGTGACCGTATTTGGTCTCTAGTGCCTTATAGCAAGAACCTTTCTCTTTTGCTAAATCTGCACTAGCTTTGATGAGATAATAAGACCAGGCTTCCGCGTACTCATCAACTGTCGCAAGAGCTTCTTCATCATACTTTAATCCACGCTTTGCAAGGAAATATGCATAGTTTATTATACCAACTCCTAATGGTCTCCTATTCATTGTTGACCTTTGTGCTGCTATAATAGGATAGTCTTGATAATCCAATAAAGCATCAAGGGAACGTACAGCTAATTCACAATACTTTTCAAAGTCTTTAGGATCATTTATTAATCCCCAATTAATTGCAGATAATGTACATAAAGATATTTCACCTTTACTTGTATCATCATATTTTTCCAATCCATGACTTGGTAAATCTATTTCACAACATAAATTACTTTGGTGTATTGGTGCTTGCTTTTCTATAAATGCACCATGTGTATTTGCATGGTCTACATTTTGTAGATATATTCGGCCCGTCTCTTTGCGTTCTGTCAAGAATTGTGAGAATACTTCTAAGGCTGGTAAAGACTTTTTACGAACCCTTGACCTTTCATACTTCTCATATAATTCTTTAAACAAATCTTGATCTTCAAAGAATGCATCATATAATCCAGGTACATCGTCTGGTGAAAAGAATGTTATTTTACCACCAGTTAATAATCTTTCATACATAAGCTTATTAAATTGGAAGGCATAATCCATATTACGAATACGTGTTTCTTCAGTACCTCTATTATTTTTTAATACAACAAGATCCTCAAATTCATAATGCCATACTGGTAAATATACAGTTGCTGCTCCTCCCCTAACACCACCTTGACTACAACTTTTTACTGCAGATTGGAAATATTTAAGGAATGGAATTAATCCAGTATGTACAGTAGAACCATCACCAATGTGAGCACCTACTGCTCTAATTTTACCAGCATTAATACCTAAACCAGCTTTCTTTGATATATATGATACAATTGATGTTGCAGTAGCATTAATAGAATTTAATGAATCATTAGTTTCCAATACTACACAAGAAGAAAATTGTCTTGTTGGTGTTCGTACACCTGCCATAATAGGTGTTGGTAATGAGATATAGAATTTAGATATAGCATCATAAAATTCTTTTACAAATTTCATACGCCTTCCATTATAACGTGCAAATAATGTCATTGCAATCATAATGTATAATACTTGTGGTGTTTCATATACAGTACCATCTGACCTATTTTGTACTAAATATTTTGACCTCATTTGTTCCATGCCAGCGTATGTAAAGTCATCATCTCTGTTATGGTTAATTATATAATTGTTTATATAATCTATTTCTGATTCTGAATACTTATTTAAAATATCTGCATCATATACCCCAGCTTCAATATTATGATTGATAATATCAATAAGCGGCCAAGGTGTTTTATCAGCATATACTAACTTCTTTAACTTATAATTGATTAGCCTTGCAGCTACATATTGATAGTTAGGGGTTGCTTCTGTAATAAGTTCAGAAGATGATTTTATTAATAGATCATGTATAGATGTCGAACGCATCTTTTCATATATTTGAACATTAGCTCGCATTTCTATTTCAGAAACAGAAACACCTACTAAATCTTGACAAGCCCATTCCAGAACTCTATGTATTTTATCAATGTTAAATAGCTCAGTATCACCACTACGCTTTGTTACAAGTCCAGTTGTCATTTCACTCCAATTAAATTATGTTACAGTATGTTTTCAGCAGATATAAAAATATTTTCTCTAGTTTTATATATAGGAACACCTGCAAAATAATTTACAGGAGTTATAGAATCTAAATTCACAATAGTTCCTTTGTCCAAGTCTAAGATATCATGATTTAGTATATGTTGACCTTCAGTAAGTTCTTTGTGATCTTCATCTAAGTCAATTGAAGTATTGTGACCTAAGTCTTCTAATACTTTTAAAATATCTTCTTCAGCCATGCCAGTCTCTTCCTTTAATAGGTAGAGTGCAGCTGCATAAGAAGCTATTCTTGATTTACCAAATGGTACTCTTTCTAATATTCTTTTCATATTAAAGACTAACCTATGGAAAATTGTATAGGTTTTCTTTTGTGCAGATGTTTGATTTTTAACTTTTACTAATAATTTCCCATTAGCATCAACTACGCCTTCATCAAAGGCTTCTGTCTTTTTCCAAGGTGTCACTAGGAGGCGTATAAATTTATACGTAATGAATAATTCTACAGCTCCTTCATTTAAATATTGGCTCATTTATATTTTCCTTAATACATCTATAATTGTTGAATCTAATGGAACTTCAACATAATCACTTTCAGGTAAATAATTTAAATACACTAAAAATGTTTTTATAATACTTCTAAGAGTTATATGCGTCTTAGACATTAATATTTCTGCACATACATCAGGCCCTAATACATTACCTAATATAATAATATGATTTAATATCAATCTTTCTTTCAAATCATCATCACGATAATACCTATTAATTAGCCGGTTGATATATTTAAATCTTGATATATCTTCCTTAAAATCTTCTGTGGTTGCCCACTTATCTTTTTGATAATGCTTCGCAGCATATAACTCGAAGTTATCTTTAGTCAATTCCATAATATTATTTATTACGTTTTACTTAGGGAACAACTCTTTCTTTAGTTGACTCCATAAAGATTTTTTAGACTTACGTCTATCTAGTTCAATACCTAATTCACGGCCTGCTATCTCCATCTCTTCTTTAGTGGATTTTGCAGTTACCTTAGGTGCTGGACTAGCGCTACTGGTAGTTGTAACGGTAGTCTCTGGTAAGTCCGAGGTTGTACCATTCCACTCATCAATGTCTGCTTGGGTATGTGGTTCACCCGATAATAATTCACCGTCGGGAGAAAAAAACCCTTCCAATGAAATAACTGTGCCTTCTGGCCATTGTTCTTTATTTACCATAATATCTCCTAATTATTTAAACATATATCTGAAAGCCAAAAGTTTTTAAACTTCTCATTCCCTTTCAGCTTCACCTCAACATGATTGCTACCTAGTTTATTAACCGTACCTTCAATACCGTCAAGTGTTACTACGTCATCATTCACATTAAATAAATTACCAGCCACAAATTTTTCTCTTAAATGAGAGGCTCGTTTCAATTTCACATCTTGTCTATAAGATTTTTGTTCTGATAAGCCTAAGCCTGAACGAACTGCATTCATTAATCCTTTAGCATCTTTATATCTCTTTGGTAGACCACTAGTAAATGCAACAAGATCATTGTCTTTTGCTGCAGCTCTCATTTTAGAAGCTGACATACCTTCAGCACCTGCAGCGTCAGGATCTCTTTCACCAGCATTTATAACTGTAATAGATTTAAAGTCATATAAACCGTGTGGTCCTTTTTTACCATTGTATTTATTTACCAATTTCTCAAATTCTGTTACTCTATCAGACCCAACAACTAATTCCATATTTTTAAATCCATCTTTATGGGCAATAGTTAATGCATCAAATATTGTTTTAACTTTCTTATCCATAAGAATCATACGTGCATGTGTAGGGAATACCTTACGCATATACTTAATTTTAGTCTTCCAGTCTAATGGATTTTTGTTAGAGTCACTTGTTTGGGTTGCATATATTCTATGAACACCTGTGCCTTTAGAATGACTTACATCTAAAAGTTTTTCATGACCAATAGTAGGGGGATTAAATCGACCCCAATTTAGAGTTACAGTCTCAGCTGCAGCCTCTTCAAGGTAGTGTTCCTTAAAACTATGCAATGACATGCTTATCGTGCGTTATTTAATTTAGCAATTTCGATTGCTTGTTTACGATTAATTCTATCTTGCATTGCTTCAATATCATCTTCGTAATCACTATATGATTTTGCTTTTTTCATTTTAGCAACTAAGGCATCCATTGTTCCTTGATGATGAGCATCAAAGCCTGGTAATTTCATTTTAGCAATGGCAGCAGCATGTTTTTTAGCAACGGCTGGTGTCCATTTAACTTCTTGTAATCTTAATTCTTTTATTGTTTTCATGATCCGGACTCCCATCCCTTGATTATATCTTTGCTAAAGTTGTTATAGGAAAATTCCATCCTATCAACAATCTTTACAGCACCGTTAGTTAAGTGGTCTATTGCAACATATCCTTCGGCGCCTGTTACTTTAAACCCGTCTTTTGTCTTTATAAATGTATTTATACTATCCATGCTATCCAAGTGTGTTAATAACTTTTTCTTAGCTAATACTAATTCATTTTGCATGTCAAACATGTTTACAAGTCCATCTCTGTTGTCATCTGAAAAGAATTCTAAGGCTGCCAGCTTCGCTTCTTCCTTCCTATCTTTTCCAGCATCGCTCTTAAGCCTTTCTTTTTCGGTATTATAGCGATTTTCGATCCATCCGATAAGTTCCTCCACATAGGCTTCGGAGTCCGTGACTTCGTCTTGCGCTCTAACTTTCGTATTGCGAAAGGTATTGACAAATAAATTAATATCTGAATTTCCAGCCACGTCTTTAAGCGTACTGGAAGAGATCTTTTGGAAGAGCTTCCCTGCGTTTGAAATATGTTTCGTAATTTCATCTGTTTCCTTTTTGGTTAATGTGGCTAAACCAGATATGTCAGGAAGATTAGCAGATTTCTGCCATATTGTTCTAACATTTTTGAATGCACCAATGGTTACACCAAAGGATGCAGTCATATTTTCAAAGGTTGTGCCTGAGTAATAAGTATGCCACACTACACCAATTTTTGCTCGCTTTATTTCTGTTGCCGCTTCTTCAGGTACTGCATATACTATAGTATTTGGGTGAAAAGTTACATACTTTTTCCCATCAATTGTTTGTGTCTTTAAGTCTGGTTTTGTGAACATAATGTCACCTTGGTAGACTCCTTTTTTAATGCCAAGTTTCTTTAATTCTTGAAATGCTACTGTAAGTTTCTTTGCTAAGTCACCCTTTGTATCGGCTTTAACATCTTTAACGCTCTTATATACTTTAGGGTTCTTATTAAATATACCTTTTTTGGCTACAAAAAACTTACCATCATTTGGGTCAATGCCTGCAAATACGGCAGGTGCTCCATCCCATTTGACTGTAACTTGTTTAGTATCATTTGTATGTCCGGCTAACATATCTCTTAAATCTCTTAAAGCAAAGATAGCATTACGTGCTCCATCTACTCCACCATCAATAACCATATCCTCGATATGGGTCATATGCGTGTTTTTTGCTTCTGCTATGTATGTTTTTAATCTCATTTGAATTCCGGTATCTTATCTTCTGGTACAGTTTGTGTACCTTCAACATTAAAATTGAATGCACTTGATCCACTCTTTTTAAATGCTATCTTATGGTATTTAGCAACATCATCAACAATCTCTGCAAATAACCACATGTTCGTTGTATAGTAATCATTAAATGGTTTAATTAGAACCTTTAAAACACTAATTGGTTTACCATCTCTTTTAGGTGCAGCTTGTTTAATTTTACCAACTGTTATAACTTCAACATCAGCTTTATCTGGATTGCCATAAACTTTTACAACTGGTAGATTGGTATCACCCATAGCCATACTTTGATTAAGATCATTAATAACATTTATACCATTCTTTTTTACATCTGCAATAATATCATCTAAAAGTTGAAATGATATAACATTACTAACTAAGAAATTAACTGAATCATTAGTAATTCTCGCTCTTGGATTATTTGTATTCATTATTTCAACAACATCATTACTTTTACTATCCACTGCTTTACGATATTTTTCAATCGTGGCTGTATAAGATTTGTTTATTCTTGGGTCATCTACGATAGCATTTAACTTTGCTATTTGGCTCATCTCACCAAGGTAATCTTCTTTTAAGTATTTACTACGTTTTGTGAGTCTATCTATTTCTCTTTCAGTACTCTTTTCGTATTTCTTTCCTAACATTTTTATTTTTTTAAATACACCTTTACCAAAATCAAGAACTTTTTTAGCTGCAGCTTTAAAGTTTGCAAGTACATTACCACCAAGATCTTTTAATTTAGCTGCAGTATCACCAAAGAATCCTTCTTGTAAATATTCTTCTACAAAAACATCTGGGAACTCTTTTTCAAGACCAGTCAATTTAGCTAAGTCCCAATTTGATTGATCAGGCTCATAATTACCTTTCATAAATTTAGTTATCTTACCAAGCTTCGCTTGACCATCAGCTTTCTTCAAAGATATTTGATACCATTTAACACCATTACAAGATAACATACCATCATCTGAAGTAATAATTGGTTTCTTAGATTCTAATGCTTTATATAAATCTGCTTCTGAACCGTCAATAAGAACACAGTCAGCAGTATTCTTTTTAATACTACCTTCAATACCTTCTTTACTTTTTAATGCTGTATAATATTTGTCAATACCTGTCCAAATTACATATGGTTTATTTATGTTAATTTTTTGACGATAGTAATATGAACCATTAACAAGCATAATTACATCTTTACCAACAGATTTATCTGCATCAATATATGCTACAAACTTTGGCCAATCTGATATGTAACTTCTTATTTTAAAGTCACCACCAATAAATAATTGTTTTAATTCTTTTTTAAGATTTTCTGGAGTTAATGCTACACCAATTTGTAATCCAACACATTGAAAGAATTCTAAAAAGTCTGTTGTAGTTGCTATACCAAAATCTTGAAGTTCAACAGACTTAACATTTTTTACTGAGCCAGTGCCTTTAACAACTTTTATAGATTTATAATTAGCAGCTAATTCTTTATCAAATATAGAAGTGTGGAATTTAATTACCTTTTGTTTTGGGTTAGTATCAAATATTAAAGGTGTATCATGCTTGCTCTTCACCTTCGTATATAATTTATCAATGTCTGTTAATTGTTCATCAGAATAATCTATGTGTTTAATATCAGCGGGGCCTGTATAAGCGATTGTATATGCTTCTGATATAGTTTCATTCCTTTTATTATATATTGACCAAGCAAGAGAAAATGCCATCTCATCATCCATGCCATCTTTTTTAAATTTCTTTACAGTGTCTGACATTCCTGGTGGAGCTTCTTCGTATCTTGTTTGACGATTAAGTATCTTATCAAACTCCCTATGGTTTAAACCAAAGTGATCAGCAGCAATAGCTTTAATTTTATTTTTAGATAGGCCTCTGCTTATTACATCAGGGTCTTTTCTTAATGCCCTCATCATTAATAATGCAGCTTTATATTTATCTGAATGTTGGTGTCTGTATATCATACGCTTGACCTTCTTCGGAAGAAGATCGATTATGCGCATTTGCGTTGATTCGTTTTGTTCTTGTTTAAACGAAAGCATTAATTATCTACCTTTGCACTAGCTCTCCACTGGTAACATGACCAATATCCTGCAGTTGTTTTGTCTTTTTTATCTGCACAGTTATGACGTGCTCTAAATGATTTACGTCTTGCAGGGTTATCTCTTTTAATCTCTGAATTAGGATCACCAAAGTTTACCTTTATAACATTACCTTTATCGTTCTTCACATATACATGAAACTTTCCAGGTGAACCTTGCGGAGAACGCTTAGGATCATTAAGGGTTTTACCTTCGTATTTTTCAACAACAGGTTGATTTTGTTCACAATAAAGATCTATTGCTTCTATTTGTTTATATGTTTTCATCCGTTCTCCAATTAGTTATTCTTTAACCATGTTCTTGCTGCTTTATTTCTAGGCATTTTCTTTGACCATTTGGTTAATGTTGCTTCAAGCTCCCTAAGCTTCCCAGGGGTTTTCTCTCTTACTGTATTATCTACTATAAAAAACATATCTCTAAATGCTTTTATTAATTTAGGTAAACCTTTGTCTAACTCATTATATTTTTGAGTTACAAGTTCTGGTCCTATTGATCTTTCACCATCTTCACCACGTTTTTTATCTGATGCTATTGACATTTCCAAAGGAATACTAACATAAACCATAGCAGTTTCATAACCAAGTTCTTCTAATACTTTCTTTTTCTTTATAACACTACCAGCATTTGCACCTGTACCATCTATAACAAGACCTAATCTTCCAATCATGGCATGTCTTTGCTTTGCTTGAGTATGTCTTTTTGCTACTGTTCGTATAACACCGCGTTCAAAGGATTTATTAGGGTCAAGAATAACTGCACCATTCTCATCAACCAATCCAGCCTCTTTCATATAACGACTGAATTCCATATCAGAATTGATTACTTTATAACCTAATCGTGGACCTAATGACATCCAATCTGACACATAAGTTTTCCCTGCGCCTGGAGCGCCAGCCATGAATACTGCGTGAAATATTGAGGGATCGTTTCTTCCCTCGAGGAATAGCTTTAAAGACTTCATTAAAAACCCTAATAAGTTACAAATATAGAACTATTTATATCTTTATAGATTTTTAATAATTTTATTTAAATTCTTAATTTTGCTAAACTTTTTTAACTTTTTGAGCTTAGGAATTATACCTTCTTGTATATTTTCCATTTTGACATAACCATAGTATTCTAAAATCAATACCATTGCCATAATATCTGCTAATTCTTTTTCCAGTTCTGCTACATTGTCTTCATCATACGGGCCAAATCTAATTAATTTAGAGTTGGCCTGTATAACTTCTGCACATTCTTCTGATAGAATGGTCAGCGTTTCTTTTACATTCATTATGCTTTAAATTCTGCAGCCTCTTCTGAACCACCAGTTGCTGTGCCTTTAGTATAAGAATGAGCTCCCATACCTGCTAAGTCTCCAGCTTGTACAATAAGATATTCATCACGAATAGGCTCTTCAGCAAAGAAACATTCTAATATTTCTCTAACTCCATCAGCATATCTCGTTTGAGCTGACAGTGAAGTACCTGAGGTGTGTGGAGTCATACCATGATGTGGCATTGTTCTCCATACATGATCATTAGGTGCTGGTTGTGGGAACCATACATCGCCTGCATAGCCACTTAATTGACCTGATTCACATGCTCTAGCAATAGCATCTTTGTCACATATCTTACCACGTGCTGTATTAATAATATATGCTCCTCGTTTACACTTGCTGATTAGATCATCATTGAACATATGTTCTGTTTCAGGGTGTAATGGGCAACTAATATTAATAACATCACAATGCGCAACCATAGATTCTACTGAATCATGATAGGTTAAGCCTAATTCTGTTTCTATTTGATTGCTTAAACGATGCTTGTCAAAATAATGTAGATGTACATCAAATGGCTTCATCTTTCTTAACATATCTAAACCAATACGACCAG
>TARA_B110000438_G_scaffold67780_1_pt1 | contig 17141 bp, 14 predicted proteins | sample TARA_B110000438 | Tara Oceans TARA_B110000438 (sample SAMEA4398413) | marine metagenome | biome: Polar Biome; feature: [MES] marine water layer (ENVO:01000295) within the mesopelagic zone...; material: water (ENVO:00002006), including particulate matter (ENVO:01000060) such as...... | reverse complement strand
GCACCGGTTCCAGTCCCGCCACCCATTCCAGCCGTTATAAACACCATATCAGATCCGTCAAGCATATTGCGTATGTGCTCTTCACTTTCTTGAGCTGCAAGTTGTCCCGTTTCAGGGCTTGCCCCTGCACCGAGGCCACGCATTAGATTTCCCCCTAATTGAATCTGATCCTCGCATGGGGATGACTCCAAAGACTGTATGTCGGTATTGGCTACTATAAAATCTACTCCCATAGCCGGACCTCGCAACATAGAATTAACTGCATTGGTTCCTCCGCCGCCCACACCAATAACTTTAATGGAAGCAGAGTATTCATTTCTTGATTCAAATTCTATTAGACTCATTTTTCCTCCTTTCAATTAAAAAAATTCTTCAGCCCAATCTTTCATTCGACTGAAAATTTTATCAAACAAGTGTCGCCCCTGTAATTCATGGATCGTTCCTGCTTTAATACTTTTCATACCATATTGAATCAACCCCGTACTTGTGGCATACATTGGACTACCTACAACATCTACTAATCCTCCTAAGTTAGTGGGGACACCCACACGAACAGGAAGTTGAAATATTTCTTCAGCCAGTTCTCCCATTCCTGATAAACTTGATGCTCCGCCCGTGAGAACAATTCCTGAAGATACAATGTCTCGAAATCCTGAAACGTTAATCTCATGGTTCAACATCTCAAACATTTCTCTTGCACGCGCTTCTAAAATTTCACTCAATATTTGTCGTGAAACAGTACGTGTTTCACGTCCCCCAACACTTGGAACTTCTATAGTTTCATCTTCTGCCACTAAACTTGAAAAAGCGCATCCATATGTATGTTTTATTTTTTCAGCCTCTTGATTTGGGGTGCGTAGTCCAATGGCAATATCGTTTGTCATTTGCGCTCCAGCAATTGTCAGAACTGACGTATGTTTGATTGCTTCTTGATAAAAAATCGCTAGATCTGATGTGCCACCTCCGATATCAATCATAGCTACACCTAGTTCTTTTTCGTCTGATGATAGAACTGACTCGCTTGATGCCAACTGTTCTAAAACAATATCTCTGACACCTAATCCCGCCTTGTTAACACACCTAACTATATTCTGTGCAGAAGTTACCGCAGCAGTGACAATATGCACCTTCGCTTCTAAACGAATTCCAGCCATACCTAAAGGAGTTTTAATTCCATCCTGATTATCTACAATAAACTCCTGCGGCAAGACATGAATAACTTCCCTATCAAGTGGAATGGCTATCGCTTTTGCTGCATCTATTACTCTATCGACATCCTTTTGTGTAATTTCCTTACTTTGTGCGGCAATAATACCGTGACTATTCAAACTATTAATATGACCACCGGCAATGCCAACAAACACAGATTCTATTTCACACCCCGCCATTAACTCTGCTTCCTCAACAGCATTTTTGATAGATTCCACGGTCCCATCAATATTTACCACGACACCTTTGCGTAGACCACGCGAAGGATATTGACCTAACCCTATGATATCAACTTGATTCTCGTTGCTTATTTCCCCAATGATGCAGCATATTTTAGTGGTTCCAATATCAAGACCTACTATGTAATCATTTTTCTTGGACATACGTCCTCTCCCTTTCCAGGTTCAATTCTTTTGAGTTCTTTAGATTTTTTTCTTTACCTTATTGCCGTGTTTTATAACAATCCTGTTTTTAAAAGACAGATCAATATCGCTTAAATTTTTCTCATTTTTTTCTATCACATCTAATGCGAGCACTAAGTTTTCAAAACTTTCTTGTGCTATTTCTGGTCGCATGTGAACTTTAATATTCTTGGCATGCGTAGAAAAAGTAATCCTATGTCTGTTAGTAATATGAATATTATCAATTTTATTTTTTTCGAATATAGAGAGACGATTGAGACTGTGCATGATTTTCAATCCACTAATAATTTCTTCTTTTGCAACATTATTTCCTATTTTACGAATTTTAGTTTTCACACCTGTTATAGTTGGAAGATTATTTTCACCTATTACATTTGTCCCCAGCAAAACACCATAATTATCCATAACGTAAACCTGTTCTAATTGAATTTTAGCAAAAGGAACTCTTTCCTTAATTTCAACATAAATACCTTGAGGAAATACTCTCCCCACTGAAGCCGACTTTATCCACGGATGACCAACTAACCTTTTAGAGATTTCATTAAGTTCTAATGCAAATATATTTTTCCCGATTATGGGCCCAATCCATGAACTCAACTCTTCGTTTGATAATTTTTTTTGACCAACTAGATTTATTTCATTAACATTAAAGTATGGGGACTGATTTATAAATCTATAACTCATGAAAATCCCATAGAAAAATATAACTATCAGAACGACCTTCGCTAATCCATTGATTAAGTCTAGAAAAAAAGAACTTAAGTTTATATTGACTCCCTTTCGTTTTGACTTTCTCTCAGAGAATCCAGTTTCTTTTTGATTCTTTCCCTGATAGAACTCATTCTGTTTCCAAGTGCTTATCATTTTTTTTTATCTAACATAACTAAGTTCATAATAATATTTCACTCTTCAAATTCGAGTTTAGCTAGTTTTAAAATCTCGACTACCAAATCATCAAATTCAATTCCAGACTGTTTTGCAGCCATTGGCAACAGACTTGTTTGGGTCATGCCCGGAACAGTATTCATTTCAAGCACATTTGGCACTCCATTAGCATCAAGTATCACGTCAACTCGAGGCATCCCATTGCCTCGTAAGGCCTGATAGACTTTGATGGATATATCATTACACCGCTTTGTGTCCTCTTTACTAAGATCTGCAGGACAGGTATACAGTGTGCGACCACTAGTATATTTAGATTCATAATCATAAAATCCCGATTTAGGACGAATGTGTACGATGGGCATAGGTTGTTCTCCATTCATTCCAATAGCTAGCAACTTACCTTCAATAAATTTCTCAACCAAAACTTCTTTGGCGTAACTAAAAGCTAACTCCAAAGCTGCCCCCCACTCTTTTTCTTTCTTGACAATAGTAATTCCGATACTTGAACCCTGATTTGAAGGTTTCACAACAACAGGTAAACTCAATTTAAGTTCCTGCATTTCAGCCTTTCCTCTATAAAAAACTTGATAGTCAGCCGTGGGAATTTTATTAAATTTTAAAATTTCTTTAGACTTCACCTTGTCGTATGTTAATGCGCTAGCTAATACGCCAGTCCCTGTATAGGGTATTTTTGAATACTCAAGTAAACCTTGAATCGTACCATCCTCTCCGTAAAGTCCATGCAGCGCTATGAACGCTATATCAATTTTATTTTTCACCAAAGAGAAGGCGATATCATTACTCGCATCAATTCCTATTCCTTTTAAACCTTTTCTTTGCAATGCTTCCAATACTGCATTACCCGAAGTAATCGAAACATCTCGTTCAGAAGACAAACCTCCCATCAAAACTCCAATTATTTTATCTTTTAATTTCATTGAATAGTTATCAACCCAATTAAATAACGATAATTTCTTGTTCTAATTTAATACCGCTTTTTTCTTCAACAACAGTCTGAATATGCTTAATTAATAGGATTATATCCTCTGCTAACGCACCTCCTTTATTTACTATAAAGTTGGCATGCTTAATTGAAACGCCAGCCCCTCCAATTTGACAACCTTTTAGGCCAGCGGATTCAATTAAATGGCCAGCTTTTTCACCGTCAGGATTTTTAAAAATTGATCCCGAATTTGGCATATTTAAAGGCTGTGTTAAACCTCGCCGCGATAAATATTTATCCATTTTAAGATAAATCTCAGAAATTTTTCCAATTGACAAGTCTAGTTCGGCTTCAATTACTATTCCGTCTTTTGAAGGAAACATAGTTTTTCGATATGCAAATATCATCTCGCTTTTACTATATGTTTTAATTTCTCCATTAAGAGTTAGAAACTTAATACTACGAAGAACTTGGCTGATTTCAGCACCCTCTGCTCCAGCATTCATCGCAACAGAACCTCCAACAGAACCTGGAACCCCAACTAAGTTTTCAATGCCAGCTAGACCATAGCGTGCTACAAATTTAGCTAGGTAGGACAATTTGACACCACCGTCCACTTTAACAAGTGCTCTTTCTTCACCCTCTATGGATTTATAAAAGACTGGTTTTTTTATTGATTTAAAACATTTTTTTAACGAGATCACAATTCCTCGAATGCCCTGATCTCTTACAAGGAGATTAGTTCCTTCCCCAATTGTCAAAATTGGACAACTGCCACGATGCTTCAAAATTATTTGCAAATCTCTCAAATTAGCTGGCAAAACAAACACATCTGCCGGCCCGCCAATTCGCATTGAAGTATACTTAGACATCATTTCGTCGTATAGAACTTCACCCTTGATCTTATTTTGAAAAGATAAAGAAAGATTCATATTTTTTCTCTGCGTGATTTTCCTCCCCAGAATAGTTCTGGGTAAGTCCATACTATTCCTCATAGGAAGTTTATAATCAGTTCCTGTATTTGCGTAGCGTATCAATTTTTGTTTCCAAGGTCCGCTCAGCATATAAATAAACTCCTCCACTAATTATTAAATATTATTTTGAAAATTTAACACCTAAAAAATTCCTACCCAACTTCCATACATCTCCTGCCCCTAAAGTCATTAACACATCCCCATGTTTAGTAAGAGTTAACAAATATTTATTTAGATCATTGTTATTTTCAATATACTTAGTATTTTTGTGTCCACATTTACGCACACCCTCAACAATTGAACTTGCGTGTACTTTATCTATAGGATTTTCTCCTGCCGAATATATGTCCATTACAAATAAATGATCTGCATCATTAAAGGCAGACCAAAAATCTTTCATCAGAGCCTTTGTACGTGAATATCTATGAGGCTGAAATATAACGATTAGCCTACGGGTAGGCCAAACTTCTTTTGCAGTCTTTAGGCACGCTTTTATTTCTGCTGGATGATGCCCATAGTCATCTATTAGAGTAAAATCGTCTGACTCCTTCACAATTTCAAATCGCCTTTGGACACCTTCAAATTTAAGGAGAGAATTTGCTATTATTTTAAAATCAATATCTAATTCCATTCCTACTGCTACTGCGGCAAGAGTATTTAACACATTGTGTCTACCCAGTGCTCCAGAGCGTATGCGCCCTAAATCTTTTCCTCGGCAAAACACATTAAAATATGTTTTCAGTCCTTCAATTGAAATGTACCGTGCCGTGTAATCGGCTTGGGAACTAAGGCCATATGTAATATATCTTTTTTCCACACTTGGAATAATCGATTGTATGTTCGGGTCATCAAGGCATAAGATTGCAGAACCATAAAATGGAATTTTATTAATAAACTTAAGAAAAGTATTTTTTATATTTTCCAATGTTTGATAAAACTCCATGTGCTCTTCATCAATTGTGGTAACTACGGCAATAGATGGTGAAAGTCGCATAAATGACCCGTCGCTTTCATCTGCTTCTGCCACTAAAAATTTACTTTGTCCGAGTTTGGTATGACTGCCAGAATTTTTTAACCTTCCTCCTATAATTACTGTTGGATCTAGTTTTCCTCCACCCAAAACTGTAGACACAAGAGAGGTTGTCGTTGTTTTTCCATGCGTTCCAGCGATAGCGATTCCATACTTCATACGCATAAGTTCAGCCAGCATTTCTGCACGAGGAATTACAGGTATATTGATTTCTTTTGCTGAGGTTACTTCTGGGTTACTTTGCTCTATAGCGCTAGACACCACGACAACTTGTGAACCTTCGATATTTTCAGGTGCATGATTAAAAAATATCTTAGCCCCAAGATGTTCCAAATGGTCTGTCGCAGACGTTGCGACCCTATCAGATCCACTTACCTCATAACCCTGATTTATTAAAACTTCAGCTATTCCACTCATGCCTGAACCTCCGATCCCGACAAAGTGGATTCTTTTGGTTTTTCCTAAAAGCATAACAAAACATTTTTTTCTTTCGTTTTATTGTTGTTTTCCATAATTCTTACTACATCACCCATTAACTCTAAACAAATCCTCTTAACTTTTTCAACAGCGTCTCGACTACCAAGACGATAACTATTATCTTCCATTCTTTTAAGTTGTTCCGGTTCGTCCATCGCTCTTTTAATTGATTGTGCAAGTCGCTCACCCGATACATCTTTATCTAAAATTATTTCCCCCGCATTGGCTGCTTCAATTACCCTAGCGTTATGCTCTTGGTGATTATTAGCTGCATATGGAAAAGGGATAAGGGACGAAGCTCTTCCTGCGGCAGTAATTTCAGCAAGAGTTGTCGCGCCAGACCGACATATAACAAGAGATGCAATGCGGTATCTCTCAGGCATATCAGTTAAAAATGGCATGACATTGGCGGAAAAACCTTTCTCAGTATATTTTTTTTTAACAATTTCATAATCTGAAAAACCTGTCTGGTGTGTTACAAAGATTCTTTTTTTACGATTAGACAAAAGATCTAACGCTTCAATCATTGCCATATTAATCGAGTGAGCTCCTTGACTTCCACCTAGAATCAATACCCAGAATGGTTCCTTTATAGGAGAGGGGAAGTCTCCTCTTGGCTGGCAAAGTTTCTCATGGACCATGTTCCCTGTAACTTCTACCTTTTTTTTTGGAAAAAATTGTTTAGATTCTAAATAGGATATCGCCACCTTATCGGCAATTTTTCCTAGCCATTTATTAGCCATACCTGGAAACGCATTTTGTTCGTGAATTAGAATCGGAATACGTAACAGCCAAGCTGAAAAAACCAACGGAAAAGATGCGTAACCGCCAACTCCTACTACAAGATTGGGACGATTACTGAATAGGAACCAAATTGATTCAGCCGTACCAATCGGAAGCTTGAACAATGAAATCCACCTAGCGAGCCCTCTTTTCCCCAATAAACCTGAAGAAATAATAGTTTTAAGTTTAAACCCTTCCTCAGGGAGGATCTTTGATTCAATTCCCTGCTTAGTGCCTACGAATTCAATTTCAGTTGTCATATCATTTCTTTTGAGTGCCTTTGCGAGCGCTATACCGGGGAATAAATGACCCCCTGTCCCTCCTCCTGCAATCACAACTTTTCGTTTCATAATTCTCGGATTATTTTTGAATCGGTTTTTCTGAAATATTTAACAACACACCTATTGAAAGCATTAAAACCACAAGAGATGATCCCCCCATACTTACAAAAGGAAGTGTCAACCCCTTTGTTGGAAGTAAACCTACAGTAACTCCCATATTCATGAATGCCTGAATGCCAATTAAAAGCGTTAATCCAATCGCGACATGAACCCCAAAAGAATCCTTAGCATGGTAAGCAATGAAAAATCCTCTCCAAATCAACATTGAAAATAAAATAATAATAATCAAGGCTCCGGTAAAACCAAGTTCTTCACCGATCACTGAAAAAATAAAATCTGTATGCGCCTCTGGTAAGTAAAATAGTTTTTGACTACTACTACCTATTCCAGAGCCAAATACTCCTCCACGTCCAAATGCATAAAATGATTGTATGACCTGAAAACCAGCATTTGATTCGTGCTCCCATGGGTTAAGAAATGCAACTATCCTGCGCATTCGATATTCCGCATTCATAATCGCAATAGTAAAAAGGGGGACGATAACTAAAATCGAATATATTAAAAATTTTGATCGTAACCCAGCTAACATGAGCATTGTGAAGGTGACCGCACATATAGTGATTGCAGTTCCAAAATCGGGCTGGAATAAAATCGGTAAGAAGAAAAAACTAAGAACGATTAACTTAGGCAAGTAACCATATGCAAAGTTTTTCAATTGATCAGATCGTTTTACAAGAGATTTAGCTATGAATAGTATCAGTGCAAACTTAGCTAGTTCTGATGGCTGAAAAGTAAACCCTCCTAGAACTAACCATCGCCTCGCTCCCCCAACTTCTTTTCCAAAACCAGGTATCATAACTGCTAATAACATTAAAAAAACTAAACCCATAATGTAATAGGTATATTTTTCTAAATTACGGTAATCCATTTTACGAGCAGATAACATTATCATCGCCCCAAGAGCAGCCCACACGACCTGACGTTTGAGAAAATAATAAGCATCGTTATATTTTTCCATCGCATACACACCGCTAGAACTAAATACCATCACAAGACCAATTAATACCAGGATGATTGTCACAGCAAGAAGTATTGAGTCGCAATGTAATTGCTTTAATTTCAAACGATTCAACTTTTTCTCCACAAAATATAATTTCAACCTTTAATTAAAATCTTTGTCTAAAATAACAGCGGCTGGAACAAACAACTTTAGAAAGTTATTCTCAAACCAAAAGTTAATTTAAATTTCTTATCTTAAAGACGACTTACAATTTCCTTAAATTGATTTCCACGATCGTTAAAATCTACAAACATATCGAAGCTAGAGCAACCTGGTGATAGCAATACAATATCTCCTGACCTCGCTTTTTTCATAGCTCGTTCGACAGCATCTTCCATACTCTCTGCATCTTCATAACTAAATGAACCATTTAAAATTTCTCGGAACTTATCTTTTGTTTCTCCGATAAGAACCAGATGCTTGACCTTTTTTTTGAATGGTATTTTTAATGTCTGGAAATCCCCTCCCTTGTCTTTACCCCCTGCTATTAAAATAATTGGGCGAGAGAAGTTTTCTAATGACTTATGCAAAGCCCCCACATTAGTTCCTTTCGAGTCATTTACAAAATCTACACCATGAACTGTCCTTACTAATTCGATTCTATGATCCAATCCTTTAAAGTTAGTTGCGACGTTAGCAACATCATCTTTAGTTACATTGAGAAGACTTGTTACAGCCACTGCACCCAAAATATTTTCAATTTGAAATTTCAGTGGTGGTCTCAACCCATCTACAGATAGAAAGTGTTTTTCTTTTTCATTAAAGCTACTAGTGATAAAATTCCCTTCTAGAAATGTTCCTTTTGCAACTTTTTGGGTCATGCTAAAAAAAACTTTTTTTGCCTTACTATGTATTGCCTGTTTCAAAACATGCTCGTCATCTTTGTTAAGGATTAGAGTGTCCTCTTCAGTTTGAAAAGCAGAAATCTTTCCCTTTAAATCAGAATATTCTTTAAAGTTTTTGTGGCGATCTAGATGATCTGGTGTGATATTAAGAATAATTGCTATATGAGGTCGAAAACTTTTAATACCCTCCAATTGAAAGGTAGAAATTTCCAAAACAAAATAGTCAACATTCTCTACTCTAAGCAAATCGATAAATGGCCTTCCCAGGTTTCCGCCAACAACAACTCTTTTACCTGCTTGTTTTAAAATATCTCCTATTAGAGTAGTTACGGTAGATTTTCCGTTTGTTCCTGTCACAGCGATGATAGGTGTTTGAGTAAAACGTGAGGCAAGTTCAATTTCACTAATTACCGGGACCCCTTGTTTATTGGCTTTGACTAAAAATGGAGAATTAATATTCACACCTGGGCTGAGCACTATCAGCTCCGAATTTAATGGAATTTCAGAGCACTCAAAAAGTGTACGTATTTGTGAATTTAACGAACGGATATCCTTTTCCAGTTTGGATCGTGGCTTCGAATCAATAAGAGTGACACGAGCTTTCTTGGAAACTAAAAAGTTTGCTGAAGCTATGCCTGTAAGCCCCATCCCTACCACTGTTATATTTTTATTGACTAGTAGCATTATTACCTTAATTTTAATGTACTCAGACTAATCATTGCCAGGACTACAGCAACTATCCAAAAACGGACAATCACTTTCGGTTCTGCCCAACCAGAATGCTCAAAGTGATGGTGCAATGGCGCCATTTTAAAAAAACGTTTTCCCCCGGTATACTTGAAATATGCGACTTGAATGATTACAGACAGAGCCTCTATTACAAATATTCCACCGACTAATAATAGAAGAAGCTCATGCTTTGCTATAACAGCGATTGTGCCTAAAAGCCCACCCAACGACAAAGACCCCACATCTCCCATGAAAATTTGTGCAGGGTAGGAGTTAAACCAAAGAAACCCAAGGCTGGCACCTATTACCGCAGAACTAAACACAGCTACTTCACCTGCATCTTTAATGTGTTGAATACGAAGATATTCAGCAAATTTAAAGTGACCGCAAAGATAAAGGATCAAGGTATATGTAATCGTTGCAATGATAATAGGACCGATTGCTAGTCCGTCTAGACCATCCGTTAGGTTGACCGCATTTGATGTACCCACAATCGTAACAACTATTAACAATAGATACCAAGCTCCAAGGTCTGGTTGGAACTCTTTAACAAAAGGAATGTATAAACGGGTCGCGTATTCACTTCGACTTGGATCAAAATAAACTAAGTAAATTCCTATAGCCAGGCTCAGCAGAACTTGCAGGATTAATTTTATCCTAGCCGTCATCCCCTCATCTTTTTTTAATTTCATAAGATCGTCCACAAATCCTATTAGACCAAAACCGACAGTGGACAAAAGGACAAGCCACACATAAGGGTTTTTTAGGTTTGCCCAAAGAAGCGTAGCGATGATTAAAGACGATATAATAAGAATTCCTCCCATAGTGGGAGTCCCAGACTTAGCAGCATGACTTTCTGGCCCGTCGTCACGAATTTTCTCCTCTACCTGAAATACTCTAAGCATGCGAATCATCACCCCCCCCATAAGCATACTGAATATCAAAGCTGTAATTCCTGAATAGGCCGATCGGAACGTGATGTATCTAAATACATTCAAAAATGAGTAATCAGAGCTTAATGGATAGAAAATATGATAAAGCATGCTTCAATAGATCCTTTTAATTGTTCCTAATTTATCAAGCCACAAAACGCCTAACAACTTCTTCCATTTTTGATCCCCGCGAACCTTTTACCAGTAGACAGTCACCGGATCGTGAATGTTTTTTTATAAATGCCACCGCACATTCGTAACCTGAAGCTATAGCAGTATTTTTTTTATTCATACCAGAGGCAACGGCACTTTTAGCAACGTGGGACGAAAGATCACCAACAGTAACTAGATAGTCAATGGAGTATTTGGCAACATCGACACCAAGAGCCTTATGAGCAGGTTTTGAAAGATCTCCAAGTTCTAACATCTCTCCAACGATAAAAAAACGACGGCCCTTGCACTTATACTTAGCTAAGATCTTCAGGGCTTCTTTCATTGACCTCGGATTAGCATTATAAGAATCGTTAATAATCGTAACCCCCCTATGCTCACTAACCTCAAATCTATTAGCCAACAACTTCGCTGCCATCAGTCCTTGCTTAATATCATCAGGCGCTATCCCCAAAGACCAGCTGGTAGCAATGGCAGCTAGGGCATTATAAATATTACATTCACCTAAAAACGGAATACACATCGGAATATTTTTACCCGAAAAGTTAACACTTAATTTAAAACCCTCTCGGTCCATTGGACAAATATTTTCAGCTTTAATATCAGCCCCCTTATAAATGCCATACGTAATCACCTTTGCTCGCACCGATTTTGCTAACTCCAAGACTAATGGGTCATCAGCATTTACTATTGCGGTTTCTTTCTCACTTAAAGAATCGAAAAGTTCCCCCTTAGCAGCTTGAACTTTTTTTAAAGTTTTTAAATGAACCAAGTGACCCTCAGAAATATTAGTAACCACCCCTATTTCCGGCTTTGCTATTTCAGCAAGCCGTTTAATCTCGCCTGCCGCGCTCATACCCATTTCCATTACTGCGATCTCATCAGTTTTAGAAAGATCAAAAATATTAAGAGGCAACCCAATATGGTTATTCAGATTGCCTTTTGTTTTAATTGTTTTAAATTTTTTCTCCGTTATAGCAGCTGTCATTTCTTTTGTTGTGGACTTGCCATTAGTGCCGGTTATTCCGATAACCTTTACAGGCATTTTTTTTCTATAAAACAAAGCTAACTCCTGTAATGCTTTCAGCGTATTTTTAACGCGGATAACAACAGGGGCCTTCCCTCTTACCCGACCCATTTCGCTTTCTTCTGAAAGAACGATGGCAGCTGCTTGCTTATCTTGAGCTTCTTTTATGAAGTTATGACCATCAAATCTATCCCCCTGGATACAAACAAATAATTCGCCTTTCTTTAAAGTTCGCGAATCTATAGATACCCCGCTAAAAAATTCATCCCCAACACCCGAAGAATTTTTTCCACCGATAGCCCTTAAACACTCTTCAATCTTCATTTCAATCATCTTGCGACACGTCTTTCACAGCCTCTTCAGCTATCTCTCGGTCGTTAAAGTGAATCGATCCAGTTTTTAAAATTTGATAATTCTCATGCCCCTTACCCGCTATGAGAACAAGGTCACCTGGCTTCGCTATTCTGACAGAAAACCTAATTGCTTCTTTTCTATCAACAATAACTTCGTAATCTTTACCTAGGCAAACAGAAGAAGGGACACCAGCAAGGATGTCATCTAAAATACACTGAGGATTTTCTGTCCGGGGGTTATCTGAAGTAATAACTGAAAAATCACTTTCTTCTATTGCAACACGACCCATATCTTTTCGTTTTCCTTTATCACGATCTCCACCGCATCCAAACACTGTAATCACTCGCCCAGGGGTAAATGCTTTTGCCGCTTTAATCACATTATGAAGAGCGTCATCTGTATGCGCGTAATCAATAACAATGGAAAAACGCTGACCACAAAATATTTTTTCAAAACGACCCGGAACACGTTCAATAGACTGCAAACCCTGAGCAATATGGTCCAACGAAAGACCTTGATGGAGAACTGCTGACGCCGCCGACATTAGATTATATATATTGTGAAGTCCCAGCAAATGAGTTTTTATCTTACAAGATCCAAATGGGGTCTTTAGAGTAAAGCAACTACCAAGTTCAGATAAACTATAATCTTCCGCCATAACATCAGCAGATTTTTCGATACCAATGGTCAATAAGTTTCTTGGAAATTCCTCAGCGATTTCACGACCAACCGAGTCATCTAAATTAACAACTGATTTCTCGATATGGTTATAACGAAAGAACCCTTTCTTTGCCTCCTTATAGTCATCCATTGTCTTATGAAAATCTAGATGATCACGACTTAAGTTAGTAAATATACCAACGGAAAAATACATCCCATGAACTCTTTTTAGGGCAAGTGAATGAGACGAAACTTCGAGAAAACAATGGCGAGTTTTTTGCTCCGTCATTTCATGAAGCATTCGATTTATATCTAAAGATTGAGGCGTTGTTATTTGAGCGGGAAGGTTAGTATCTCCATAGCAATAATTAATAGTTCCTATGATTCCCGTTTTTTCACCTCTAACCTTATGTATAGAGTCTAAAATATACGTAACCGTTGTTTTCCCATTAGTTCCTGTCACACCATAAACATTGATTCTCTTAGAGGGTTGGTCATAAAACTCAGCACCAACCCAGGCCAGAGCACTTCTACAATCTTCTACGTAAATTGCAGTTACCTTATTTTGACTAAGATTAAAATCCGACAATTTTTCAACAGGCGTTTCCGTCACAAACGCTGATGCTCCGCGATCAATAGCGTCACTAACAAACTTAAAACCATTATGCTTAAATCCATTAAGAGCAAAAAACAGACCTCCGCTTTTAACCTTACGGGAATCAAAAGCTAACGATGAAATTTCCCGACTCAATGTCCCTTTGACACCTTTCACAGGAAAACCTTCGATTAAAGTTGATAGTTTATGATTTGACATGCTATTCATTTTATAAATATTTTTTTTCACAAAGAATAAATCAATTTGAGTTGATCTAAAGAAGCTAGGCTCCTTGCCCACTCTCAAATAGTTCGTCATGCTCGATCCAATATATAAACACGTTGATCATTTGGCGGAACGTTTAAATAACGCAAAGTTTCTCTTCCAATATCTTTAAAAACTGGTGCCGCAACCGAACCACCCCAATGCCCACCCTTAGGCTCATCAACCATAACCAAAATAGCTATTTTTGCAGCGTCCGCTGGGACAAAACCAACAAAAGATGAAACATAAGCTGTGCTTGAGTAACTTCCCTTTTTGTGGTCATATTTTTGAGCTGTTCCAGTTTTCCCAGCAACTTCATATCCTTTAATAGCAGCCTTCCCCCCTGTCCCATTTTTTACAGCATTTTTTAGAATCTCTATCACTTGCCTGCTGGTTTGAGTCGAGATAACTCTCCTAACGGATTTAGATTTAAATCGCTTAGTCACACGTCCATTTTTTATAATTGCACGGGTAACACGCGGAACCATAAGAGTCCCACCATTAGCGATTGCGCTGACTGCATTTATCATTTGAAGCGGTGTCGCACTAATTTCGTGACCGAACGAAATAGAAGCCAGAGACCTTTCATCCCAAGCCGCTAATTCCTTAAACTGGCCTACAGCCTCACCAGGCAAAGCCACTCCAGTTTTTTGACCAAAGCCAAATTTTTTAATGTAATCGTAAAAATAATTTTTCCCAAGGTGTTGGGCAACCTTCACAGAACCAATATTACTAGACCTAGAGACAACATCTTGTAATGTTAGCCATCCAAATTTATGGTTTGCGGCTTCGCCAATTTTTTTACCTCCAATTTCAAATTCTCCATTTTCGCAAAAGAAAATGTCATGCGGTCTTGCTAACCCTGCATCGATGACAGCCGCAGCTAAAATTGGCTTGAAAATTGAACCTGGCTCATAAGAGTTAGAAACAGCACCATTAATCCACCTTTTAGGTTTGTAAGCAGAATAGTTATTCGGGTTGTACTGAGGCATATTAGCAATCGCATACACTTCACCTGTATTTGGATTCATAACAATAGCCACCCCTGACTTAGCTTGATATTTCTTCACTTGTTTACTCAAGTGATGTTCAGCAAAAAATTGAATTACCTCGTCAATAGCCAAAATCATGCCTTGGTTTTCCTTTGCACCTCCATTAATCTCTCCGCTAAATTGCACAAGTTTTCCGCGAGCATCTTTTTTCATTACCGTTTTAACAATATTTCCTTTTAGTGCTGCATCATATTGATGCTCAATTCCGGCTAAACCCTGATTATCTATTCCAGCAAACCCTATAACACCAGATGCCAATTCTCTCTTTGGGAAAAACCGTTTATCCTCTGATATGAAATTAACCCCTGAAAGTGAGTGTCTTTTTAATCGAGCAATTTCTGTGGGAAAAACTTTACGCTTAACCCAGGCAAAACTACGCTTTGAGCTTATTTTCTTAAATATTAACCTTTCATTCATTTTTAGTGCTTTTGCTAATAATAAAGCCGTCTTTTTTTTATCTTTTATTTCTTGTGGTGTTACATACACAGACTCAACTTTAATATTAGAAGCCAATTCATTCATATTTCTATCGTATATAAAGCCACGCCCGTATTGAACATTCACCGTTATCTGATGCTGCTGCATAGATCGAGAAACCAATTCCTCATGTTTGATAACCTGAAGAAAAAATAATCTCCCCACAAGTCCGACACCAAACAATACAAAGAGAACTGAAACCAAAATCAATCTCACCTTAAGAGATTCTCGATTTAAATTTACACTTGGTATTTTGTCTTTATTACGCTTCATTATTTACTTCTTCAAAAAAACCGTTACAATTTGCCCGCTTGTGGGCTCCCTAAGTCCGATTTCATTTTTCGCTAATAGCTCGACACGATCTAACGATCTCAAACTTTCCCATTCCACACGAAGGAGATGGTTTTCGCGAAGTAAGATTTGATGAATTTCATTAAGAGCTTCATACTCATAAGCCAGCCCAACCAAACGAATATTGCTCCAAACAAATGCCATAGCAACTACCATCAAACCCACAACCGCCATCAAAACTAAACGATATTCCCGCGTAGTTACATGAAATTTATTTTTTTTTGATTTTGAAAATCTCTTAAACATAAACTCTTTCCCCAACCCTTAATTTAGCGCTTGAAGCACGAGCGTTACGTGTCACTTCTTCTGCCGTAGGAATAATTGGTTTACGTGTAATAATTTTTAATCGTTGTTTCTTCCCGCAAGAACAAATCGGAAACTTTGGAGGACAAACACAGTCCTTTTCCTCATTTTTAAAAAAATTTTTTACAATTCTATCCTCTAGAGAATGGAAAGAAATCACTATGACACGAGCTGATTCCTGCAAAATATCTACAGAATCTACTAACGCTTTTTTTATGTGCTCAAGCTCACCATTAACAGCAATTCTCAATGCCTGGAATGTACGCGTGGCAGGATGAATTTTGTATTGTCGCGACGCATGTACCGCAGTTGATATAATATTTGATAGCTGTAGCGTTGTTTTAATAGAGCTTTTTGTTTGTGCTTGTCGAATAGCCCTAACAATCCTTTTTGAAAACCGCTCTTCCCCATATTCTTTAATTATTGACACCAATTTCTCATCAGACAGTTCAACCAAAAGATCGGCAGCTGTTATTTTTTGAGAAGAATCCATTCTCATATCTAAAGGTCCATTACGCATAAAACTAAACCCCCGATTTGGCGAATCCAATTGCGGAGAAGAAACACCTAGATCAAGAATCAATCCATCCACATTCATTAAATTAGCCTTTTTTAAGATAATTTTTATATCACTGAAGTTTCCATGAACTAAAGTAATCCTACTTCGAAAGGAAGCTAGCCTTTTTTCAGCTCGTTCAATTGCTCGCATATCCCGATCGATCCCTAGCACACGAACATTTGTTGTATTTTTTAACAATAATTCTGTGTGCCCACCATCCCCCAAGGTGCCATCGACAATCAAGCTATCTCTCTCAAGGTTAAGGTTTTCAAAAACTTCCCTTCCAAATACTGATTCATGTTGCTTGGACATTTTTAATGAAGGCTTTACAACAGCATTGAAAAGATTAGGACAATACTATGGGATGGGAAATACTAGTTTTACTCTGAGGCCTTCTCTAAACGATCCGGAGCCCAAAGCTCAAAAGTCTTAGACATACCCACAATCATCACTTCTTTATTTAATCCAGCAGCTTCACGTTGAGAAGCAGGAATCAAAATTTTACCTGATTTCATTTCACATTCTGTCGCTCGAGCATAAAACTCCCTAAGCCGATCTCTATCACTCTTGTCAAATGCATTGAGGTTATACAATTTCTCCTCATTTGTAGCCCACTCACTCTGAGGAAATACAATGAGAAACCCACTCATCACGCACATAACCAGTTGCGGGCTACCCTGTTCAAGGAGGCCTTTGAA
>TARA_B110000438_G_scaffold32019_1_pt1 | contig 17148 bp, 16 predicted proteins | sample TARA_B110000438 | Tara Oceans TARA_B110000438 (sample SAMEA4398413) | marine metagenome | biome: Polar Biome; feature: [MES] marine water layer (ENVO:01000295) within the mesopelagic zone...; material: water (ENVO:00002006), including particulate matter (ENVO:01000060) such as...... | reverse complement strand
AACCTATTTAAAACTGGAAAAAATAAATGCCCAGATCAAATGGTCGTTCTTTTAATCAAATAAGAGAAATCAAAGTCACTAAAAACTACATAATCCATCCCCATGGGTCAGTTCTTTTCCAAATGGGAGGAACCCGTGTGCTCTGTTCAGCTTCCATAGATAACAAAGTTCCTTCCTTTCTTCGAGGCAAAGGACAAGGTTGGGTTACAGCAGAATACTCAATGCTTCCTTCATCAACAAATACAAGAACAACTAGAGAAGCATCCAAAGGAAAACTTTCTGGTCGTACACAAGAAATCCAAAGACTCATTGGACGATCACTGCGCAGTATTGTAGATCTCGAAAAGCTTGGAGAAAGAACTGTTTGGATTGACTGTGATGTAATCCAAGCAGATGGTGGAACCCGATGTGCCTCTATTACAGGAGCATTCATCGCCTTAATGCTAGCCATGAAAAAACTGAAAAAAAATGGAATTATTGAGACAATCCCCATTCGTGATTATGTAGCGGCTGTAAGTGTTGGGGTTGTTAACGGGAAAAACCTTTTAGATTTAGATTACTCTGAGGACTCAGGAGCTGATGTGGACTTAAATATTGTAAAAACTGGAAGTGGTGGCTTTGTAGAAATTCAAGGCACGGCGGAACGTGAACCCTTCACAGACAAACAAATGAACAAAATGCTTGCCCTCGCCAATAAAGGGATCAGTCAACTCATTGCTATACAGAAAAAAATGATTGGAAGTATATAATATTAATTTAAAAATTCCATTTATTTTAACGATGGCGAGTGATTCCATTCTTATCACAATACTTTGAAATCTTGCATTTACTACAATAAGGTGATTGTGGCTTGCATATATTTTGGCCAAAGCTCACAAGTAAATTATTAATTTCCATCCAATAACGTTTTGGAAGCTTCTGCCTTAATGCTATCTCTGATTCATCTGGTGATTTGGTTTGGATGTATCCCCAGCGATTCATAATTCGATGCACGTGAACGTCAACACAAATTCCGGGTTTGTTATAACCAAGAACTAAAGTGAGGTTTGCCGTTTTACGCCCAACTCCTTTCAAACTAAGTAATTTGTCCAATGAATCAGGAACTTTTCCTTTATTTTCAGCTATGATAGATCTACAAATCTCATACAACGTAAGGGTTTTTTTTCGATAAAAAGAAACGGGATAAATTAATCCCTCAACAATTTCAGGGTCCAAGTGCAATAGTTTTTTCGGAGAATGAGCAAGAGCAAACAGCCTTTTAGAAGCTGCCTCTGTAATTTCATCTCTAGTTCTTAAACTAAGAAGACAACTAACAAGAACCATGAAAGGGTTACGATGATAACTTATTACAGTTACCACTGGCACCCTCCAAAGTTTAATCGTTTTCCTAAGGAACTTGAGTGCTAAAGGAAGATCTGTCGTTTTCATTATCTAAAGTCCAAAGAACAAAAATCCAATAACTTACACGTAAAGTACGACAGAAATATAATGGTAAAAATAAGGTGTTTCTGATATATTTACCAACTAAACAAACTAAACATTTTTATCTTTAACGGCTTGTAGTTATGCAACATACCATTTCTGTACTCGTTGTAAATCAATCTGGAGTACTCTCAAGAATTTCAGGGCTTTTCAGTGGAAGAGGTTTTAATATCGAAAGCTTAAATGTTGCTGAGACAAACGAGCCTGGAATTTCACGAATGACTATTATTACACTAGGAGACGACAAGAAAATTGAACAAATAACAAAACAGCTCAACAAGCTAATCGACGTCATCAAGGTTGTCGATTTAACTGAAGAGCATTTTGTTGACCGAGAGCTCATTCTAGTGAAAATGAATTCGGAGCCACGTGTTCGCGAGGAAATTTTACGTATTGTAGATATTTTTCGAGCTAAGGTAATAGATGTGAGTCCAGATAATTATACAGTTGAAATTACCGGAGATGAAGGCAAAATAAAAGGATTTCTAGACCTACTAAAGCCACTTGGAATAAAAGAAATTGTTCGTTCCGGGCGAATAGCAATCAGTAGGGGTAGTAAATCAATAAATTGAGCATATCTAAAAATACTTTCTAAACAAAAAAACACCCCATTAACTAAGCGAAGGAAAAGGAGAATACAATTGCCCAGTATTTATTATGATCGCCAAGCAGATATCAAATTATTAAAAAATAAAACAATTGCAATCATTGGTTATGGTAGTCAGGGACATGCACACGCAAGAAACTTACATGACAGCGGTATTAAGGTTGTAGTGGGACTACGCAAGGAGAGTGCTTACTGGGAAAGAGCAAAAAAAGATGGGTTAAAAGTTATGACTGTAGTAGAAGCTACAAAAATTTCAAACATCATAATGATTCTTATCCCCGATGACAAGCAACGTGCAATGTATGACAGTGAAATTGCTCCTCACCTAAAAAAAGGTGATGCTATTGCTTTTGGGCATGGGTTTAATATTCATTTTGGACAAGTAGTCCCTCCAAAGTCTGTTGATGTTTTCATGATAGCTCCAAAGGGACCCGGACATTTAGTTCGAAGAACTTACGAACAGGGTGCTGGCGTACCATGTTTAATGGCGGTTTATCAGGATGTTTCCAAAAAAGCAAAAGAAATTGCCTTGGCTTATGCTAAAGGAATAGGTGGCACACGTGCGGGAGTTCTTGAAACTACTTTCAGAGAAGAAACAGAAACTGACCTTTTTGGAGAACAGGCTGTTTTATGTGGTGGGGTTACTGAGCTTATTCGAGCAGGTTTCGACACCCTAGTGGAGGCAGGGTACAATCCTGATTTAGCTTACTTTGAGTGCCTGCATGAATTAAAATTAATTGTCGACTTAATCTATGAAGGCGGTATTGGAAATATGCGTTATTCTATAAGTACCACCGCTGCCTATGGAGATGTAACTCGAGGGCGTAGAATCATTCCGCAGTCAACTCGAGATGAGATGAAAAAAATCCTCGCAGAAATTCAAAGTGGGAGTTTTGCCAGAGAGTTTATTTTAGAAAACCAGGCCAATCGTCCAGTATTTAATGCAAGATTAAAGCAGGATTCTGAACACCCAATAGAAGTTGTTGGTGAGAAGTTGAGAAAAATGATGCCTTTTGTAGGTAAAAAACTGAAATAACAATCACTTTCTAAATTTTCTCTACAAAATAATTAAAAAATACCGGACTCTATGATAAAAATACCTCTAGCAAAAGAAGGTTTTATATTCATTCTACCACTTCTAATTATTACACTTCTGATGCTTTTGTTTTCATTTTATTGGGTAGCCCTTATTTTTGGGCTAGGATTTGTATTTGTAACTTCTTTTTTTAGAGACCCAGAGCGTAGCATTCCGAACGAACCCAATGTAATTGTTTCTCCAGCTGATGGAAAAGTAACAGAAATAATAACAGAGACAGAACCTATTAACGGTGAGTCGTGTACACGTATAACTATATTTCTCTCAGTATTCAATGTTCATATTAACAGGGTACCTATTGCCGGAACCATTGAAGAAATTCGTTATAACCCCGGAAAATTTCTTGCTGCATTTAATCCAAAAGCATCAATATACAACGAGCAGAACATTATTCTAATTAATAATGGCAAAACACATGTTCTTGTTAAGCAAATTGCCGGGCTTATAGCTCGACGCATTGTTTGCTGGCCTAAAAAAGGAGATCATTATAAATCTGGCCAGAGATACGGTCTAATAAGATTCGGGTCACGTGTTGACATTCTTCTTCCTAAAAATACTAAATTGTCGGTGGCTTGTGGAGATCATGTCAGCGGCGGAAGTAGTATTATTGGTTATCTTAACCCAAGCTAAAGAAAACTAATGATAAACGCAAGAAAAGGTATTCATATTCTGCCTAGCCTCTTTACAACGGGGAACGTATTTTGCGGGTTCTATTCATTTATTGCAGCTCTTAACGAAAAATATTACCTTGCAGCTTGGGCAATTGTATTAGCTATAATATTCGATATTCTTGATGGTAGGATTGCTCGAATGACCAAAACTACCAGCGCTTTTGGAATGCAATATGATTCTTTAGCAGATGTTATATCATTTGGTATGGCCCCAGCATTTCTTTGTTATGCTTGGGTATTAAGGCCTTTTGGAAGCGTGGGATGGATGGCCGCATTTCTATATTTACTTTGTGCGGCACTTCGTTTAGCAAGATTCAATGCAACAAAATCAGATATTCAAGGTCAATGTTTTATAGGGTTAGCAACTCCTGCCGCTGCTGCCGTTCTCGCATCAACGATAATTGCATTTGAAAACTTATTTGGATCGAGGGTTAACCCTGGGTTTATAGTGGCCATAGTGTATATTCTTGCTTTTCTAATGGTTAGTAATATTAAATACCCGGCCTTTAAAAAATTTGAATTTCGCAAAAGAGTCTCATTCACTAGATTTCTTTTGGTCGTCCTAGTGCTATACATTTTAGCTACTATACCTAAGATTGCTCTATTTGTAATCAGTTTCGGTTATACAATACTTGGCCCAATTAAAGAATGGAAATCTCAAAAGGAAAAATTTAATACAAGTTTGGACACCGTAAAACACGCAGAAAATAATTAAAATGCCACTATAGTAGTCTAAAAAAATCGGTAAGATTTTTATTTTTATTAATATTTTTATCCTCTAGATAGTTCTGTTTTTATGACTTGGTTAGACAAAATTAAATCCACAGCAAGCGTTATAAAAAAGGACTCCTATGACTTAGAACTGTGGAGCGAGTGTCCTGTTTGTAAAAATAATATATTTAATGCGGAACTCAATAAAAACCTACATGTATGTACTGAGTGCGATCATCACTTTCGAGTGAGTGCAAAGGTTCGAATTAATCAACTACTAGAAGAAGGCTCTTTTATTGAACATGATACTGATTTATTTTCTACTGATCCGATCAAGTTTAAGGATAGCAAAAAATATAAAGAAAGACTCCGTACATACATCAAAAAAGGAATGACTACAGATGCTGTTATTTCAGGAAGTGGCCAAATTAAAAACCATAAGGTTGAAATTTGTGTTTTCGAGTTTAGTTTTATGGGTGGCAGTATGGGAGTTGTGGTCGGAGAAAAAATAACGCGAGCAATAGAAAGAGCTATTACCAACCAATCTTCTTTAGTCATTCTCTCATGTTCAGGTGGAGCACGAATGCAGGAAGGAATACTTTCTCTCATGCAGATGGCAAAAACTTCTGCTGCTCTTAGTAAATTAGCAGAGAAACGTTTACCTTATTTTTCTATATTGGCTGACCCAACAACTGGGGGTGTTTCAGCAAGCTTTGCTATGCTTGGTGATATCATTATCGCCGAGCCAGGTGCCTTAATTGGATTTGCGGGTCCACGCGTTATCGAACAAACTATACATCAAAAACTCCCTGAGGGTTTTCAACGTTCAGAATTTTTACTGGAGCACGGATTGATTGACCAAGTAGTTCATAGAAAAAAATTAAAAGAAACTCTGGATCAATTATTAAGTCTTTGTAACAATAGTTGGCAATAATTTATAACCAACCCTAGAACCTCTATTTGAAATAATAAAAGGCCGTGAGAAAAATCACAGCCTTTTATTTACTCTATATTTTTAATTTTTATATTCCTAAGCTATTAACTGTATCCTCCAAAGAATTAGCAATACAACTAAAAATTGGCGTATCCCTTTCAACATAAAGACTTCCCTGTGTTTCCCGAAGGTCCATAACCAAGTCAACAAAATCCTCAGGGTAGTCAGTTTCAAATGCCACAACAAACTCTTGATCGTCAATACCAAACGAATAACTAGTATTCAGCTTAACTGATGGATACTTATTCCCGACATATATATGCTCGTCCATAATTCCCTGCCGGGTAAACTGAGTTAGAAGGTACCATGCTCGTGTTTTAACGAATGGGTAAATAAATAGGTACTTTGCTTTTCCAGGAATTATATGAGTACGATCTTCTTCATGTTCAGGGTTAAACATGTCCTGATACATAGAACGCTTAGTCTGAGACAAATAAGAGAAACTTGGTGTCAAATAACTCCCAAGATCGGTTTGATATAGGCGCGTAGTCATTTTTTGAAATCCTTCCATATCATAGCTTATACGCCAAAACATAATATCCACATCAGCTCTAATACCTACCATAGTGTACCCAAGAAGTATCATGTCGTTATTAGCATCGTATTCTTCTAGGACTTCCAAGAACTCCTTCTTAGCAACTTCCTTTCTTTCTTTAGGTAATCGTCTAAAAGCGGGATCCAACTTATAAAAAGCAAAATTTACAAATTGTCTTCTTTTTAGTTCTTCAGGCACTTCAGATGCGGGTGCAGCTTTAGTTGCCTTATTTTTTCTTGCCTCTTCAATAGCACCACCTTCACGTTCTTGGCGAGCTCGAGAAACCACATCATCATCAATAAGAGCTACGGCTTTATCTTTGGCATATTGTTCAATCCCACGTACAACACTCTTTCTAACAAAAAATGGCACGTTTTTCATACGCGCAATAGCAGTGTCCGACCACTCTAACTCAGTAGCCGGCATAAAGTCCTCAAGCTCTTTGCTGTCGATTGCCATAGTATACTTACCTTAAAATTTAACATATTAGGAATTTAACTATTATAACTCAAGCCTCTGATATTTCAATATTTTTAAAACCATTATGCATATACCTGTAAATTCTCTAAATGACTACCTCTAGCATTAAAAAAATAAACTTTTTCAAAGAATGATCTGATTGGACTAATTAAAATGTAAAGAAATCAACTTGTCGGACTAAAAAAACATATCTAAACTATCTTAGGGGATTGTCAATTAGAATTTCAACCAAAACATCTTCTAAAGTTATTTTATTTTTTTAGTCCAGAGTGCCTAAAAATTTGATCCATAACACCGAGAAACTTTCCTTGTTCCTCCGTTTCGGTATCCTTTATCTGTTTATCGTAATTAAAAATATTGAGCCGAATCTCTGGTGGTGGCTTAAGTAATCTCGCCAATGCTTTTCCAGAGTTTACTGGTGGATGACAGGTCTCTTCCTGGCAAACATAAACTGAAGAGACTCCATTAACGGTGGACTTTCCCTCTACCAATGGAATCAGATGTGAATCCTGATTATTTTCATTCCATGCAAAGATCTTATTAGGGCGATAATCTTGATGTAGAGCATCTCTCATATCTTCAAAAACAGGATCATCAAAACTACCAGTAAAAACAACTTCAGTTTTAGAACATGACATAAAATCAGCCGCTGCCAAAATACCGGTATGCGCTGCCGGACTCTTATCTATTCTCTTTTTAAAAGCATTCACAGAGCTTGATCCAATATCGATATAACGTTTATTACCTAAAAGATGACCTAGTTTCAAAAGTGATAAAATAGCGATCGCATTAGCTGAAGGAATCGCTTCATCGGCTGCATTTTTTAATCGAGCTATGAGTACTTCTGATGAATGCCCTGACATAAAAAATCCCCCATCATTTTCATCATAAAACTCACCTATCATCTTATCAGTAAGTTGTTTGGCACGCTCAATCCAAACGAGGTCAAAAGAAGCCTCATAAAGTGTAATTAACGCTTCAAGAAAATATGCATAATCTTCAAGGCAACCATTAATCTTGCTTTCGCCATTACTATAAATACGAAGCAAAATACCATTTTCTGTCCACATATTAGTCCATAAAAACTCACCTGCACGGATTGCAGCTTCTAAATAATTCTTTCCATGCAGTACCATATAACCAGAAGCAAAAGCCGTTATCATAAGTCCATTCCAGCCCGTAATTATTTTTTTGTCAGTAAAGGGTCTGGTTCTTTTTTTTCTAGCTTGCAATAAAATTTCTTTAGATGTTCTTAAAATATGATCTAACTCAAATATTGCAATTCCTTCAAGTTTGACTATATTCTCTATGGATTCTTTTATGTATAAAACATTTTTTTGTGACGTACCCTTGGAAGCAACTCCAAAATGACGCGCCATTAACTTAGCATTTCGAGGACCAAGTAAATCAAGAAGATCTTTCATCTCCCAAAAGTAATAACGCCCTTCTTCACCATCTGTATCTGCATCCTGACCAGAGTAAAAAGCTCCTTCTGGAGAAGTCATTTCACAAAGGATATATTTAAAAATATCACGAGGGACATCACTATAAATATCCTGCTTAGTTGCCTGCGCCATATCAACATAAAGCTTAGCCAAAAGGGCATTATCATAAAGCATTTTTTCAAAATGAGGCATTCTCCAATATTTATCGGTAGAGTAGCGATGAAACCCCCCACCTAACTGGTCATACATGCCGCCTTCGGCCATCTTTGTGAGAGTTTTATCAAGCATTTGTATCGATTTATCTGCTCCAGTCCTAACCCAATGCCGTAATAGTATTGTATAGTTCATAGGTTCAGGAAATTTCATACCCGAACCAAATCCTCCCTCTTCATCGTCAAACCTCTCCTCCATAATACGAACGGTCTCGTCAATCAATCGATGAGCTGAAATTAAATCACTCTCAGAACTTGACTCAGGGATATGTAGTTTTTCTAAAATTTTTTGAGTGCGTATTCCCAACTGACCTTTTTGATCCTTGTAAAGAGTAAATGCTTCTTCTAAAACTTGAGAAAAACCAGGTCTATTAAATTTAGAAGCTGGTGGATAATAAGTCCCGCCAAAATAGGGTTTACAATCAGGTGTCAAAAAAAGACTGATCGGCCAACCACCCTGCCCTAGTAATGAAATAATTGCCTTCATATATACAGCATCAATATCTGGTCTTTCTTCCCTATCAACTTTAATATTAATAAACTTCTCATTCATAATGCGGGCAGTCTCTGCACATTCAAACGATTCACGTGCCATGACATGACACCAGTGACAAGCTGAATATCCAATGCTTAAAAATATAGGCTTATCCTCAGCCTTAGCAAGTTCATGAGCCTCATCACCCCAAGGATACCAATCAACTGGATTGTGTTTGTGTTGAAGAAGGTAAGGACTTGACTCTTTTACTAACCGGTTAGTATGTTGAAATTCATTCAAAACTTAATACCTAAAAATTCTATCGGGGGAATGAAAAAGAAAAAACAAGTATCTATAGATTACAAAGAAAGATCAATTTAAATATTTAATACTAAATAATGCTAAGATTAGAATAATAGTTAAGTGTATCAACATAACTAACCTTAACTTGAAAAACATAAAATTCTATAATGAAAAACACAAATGATAAAAACTATTGCGACCAATTTTTTATCCATAACCATCGCGTTTAGCAATACATTTATTGCTACCGCTCAAACAAATTGTGAAGGAATTTCCACACCAGCATACTTTTCGTTGCACAAAAACCGGCAGGCTTCGTTTACCTCAGTTATGGATGCTGGTACTATGCAAAAATATAAAATCGAATGGTTTGTAGGTGGAAAAAGTATCGGGTCTGTTACAAAAAAAGGAGGGGAATCATTCGTTAAAAAAAAATCAACTCTCACAAGTCAGTCTTTCTCAGTAACTGGTTATAACCAAAAAGGAAGTACTTGGTTAATATCTCGCAATAGGATTTTCCCCGATATAAAAGGTGCTTTAGAGGTAAGGTTCGATGATGCCGCATGTGACAACAGTTTCGTAACAAGTCCAGATTTGAAAGTAACGATCAGAATAAAATAGGTTTTACTCTCACCAAAATGATCTAACAAATTCTAAATACTAAACACTAGTGTTTTTAAAAATCTTGAACCATAACTAAAAGATTTAAGTAATTCAATCAATCAATACAATTTTTACTCATTCACCAAACGATCTCGGTATTGACCATAAAAATCTCTAATACTTTCATACTTATCAATAGTACTTTCTCCCATTTGATCGATATCATCTACAATAAAAGAAGTATCATTTACTTGCTCAGTTAACGTCAAAGCAGCACCAACCCCAACATCTGGTGAAAAATTAAACGTAGGACTAAGAAACATACCTCCCGCGCGACCAAAAATATTACGAACATAAGAAGGGCCAAAAAAAGGTATCACAACATATGGTCCAGTCGGGACCCCATACGCCCCTAAAACTTGATCAAAATCCTCATTCACATCATCGATACCAAGTTCGCTAGCAACATCGAACATGCCGCCTAAGCCTATTGTAGTGTTTATTAAAGTCCTATTAATAACCCTAGCTGACTTAGCAATATCTCCTTGAAGCAAGCTACTAAGTAATTTAAGAGGCGCCATTGCATTGTCGAACATATTAGAAATTCCTATACGAGTATCTTCACTTACAAAATCTCTATATTCACGAACAAGGGGTCTCATTAACCCTTCATAAAAATCTTCATTAAGCCCAAACATATACCTATTGTAGCCTTCAAAAGGATCCGATATATCAGCGGCATTTAATCTGCCCGCAAAGGGATCTTCTAAGTCATCGAATGATTCTGGTTGAGTTATGGAAGTAGAAGATGGCATCTTTAATTCGAAAACCATATCAGAATCCGATTTTAGCGAATTAGCGCTAACCGAACTCTTAGAAATACGAGGATTTTTAACCTTACTGTTTTTAACAAAGGGATCTTTCCAGTTTATATCACGCCAATCTAAATCAGATTCTGCCTGAAAAGAGGGAGAAGGATGAGCTACTTTCTCTAAAGTTAGAGTCACCTCATCATACGCACTAACAACAGGAACAAATCCAAAAAACAAAAGACAAAAAATAATTTTAATCAAATCTCTGTAGTACACATTCATATTTATTAAATTTAAGAATATTTATTTTTAATTTTATTTACTATCGACAATAATTTGTCATTAACTATTACTTATAATCTAATAAGGTAAATTTTATGCCAATTAAATGCAGATACTCCCTTAGTTCAAGTGCCATAAACAAATATGTGACTAAATCAAACAAAAAAAGCTGACTATAATAAAATTGATTATACTAAAAATGATAATTTTTTGAAGTAATTTATCATAAAAAAGTGTCTTTAAACTATTGTATTTACTGAATTGGATTAGGGTACATTTTAGCCAATCTACTTAATAAATTTGAAGAGATCTCTACTCTTGCTTTTTTCGCTTTTTTAACGACTTTCCAAGCTTCGTTGTATTGCTTTTGACTCATCAGTGCATTTATTAAAGGAATGAAAACATTATTATTAGTTGGCAAAAGATCCAGAGCATATTTCAGTTTTTCAATAGCTCCAGAACGATTACCTAATTGCTCAAGCGCTACTCCCCAATATGCGTATGCATTACTATTCCCTGGCTCAAGCTCTAACACCTTTTCATATTTTTTTATAGCGGCCTCTGGTTTTCCATCCATAGCCAAAGTAAGCCCCCAATAAAGATAGTTTTTTGGATAACTGGTATTAAGCCTAGCTGACTTTACAAATTTATTTATAGCTTCCTCCCTATTCCCTGACTTAACCAACGAAATACCCCACCAGGTATATATTTTTGATTGATTAGGGTTAAGGGTTGCAACACCTTCTGCGTATCTAATAGCATCTTCATATTTACCAAGAGCATTGAGCTCCTTAATTTCTTTTATGGGATCAATTTTAAAAGTATGCCCTTTATCAACTTCCTTAATTTCCATCTGATTTTTCTTTATACGGGTTTCTTGTTTAATCCTTTGTTTTTCCTTACCTATATGAGTTTTAATATTTCCTTTAATAGCAAAATAAATGAAACTAAAAAAGACTATTAGAATACATCCAACCCACAGTATTTTTATATTACGAGGCATACAACTCACACAAAAGTTTAAGTTTAAAAATAAAAGCCTATAGTTAAATTAAAATTTATCTAATAACTGCCGTGCTTTTAAAACCAAATTTTGATTCTCTCCATTTGAAGAAGATAAAACTAGAAATTTTTTTAGATTTTTTTCTGAAAAGTTTGGACGAGTACTAAAATACTGAACCCCAATATAATAGTAGGGCAAACTAAACTCTGGATCTATTAGGATAGCATTTTGAAATTCTTTTAGCGCAAGATCAATCTTTTTTTGAAAAGCAAAAGCCAACCCCATATAAAGACTAACCTCACTATCCGAGTGCCACTCACGTACAGATCTTAGCACATCCAAAGCTTTCTCAGGGACCTTAGATGCTAAATAAAGTTGTGCCAACGCAATATTCCCGTACAGGTAAAATGGGTTAATTTCCAAAGTTCTTTTGTACGCAATCTCCGCCGCGCTAAAACGCTTCATTCCCTTAAAAACATTTCCCATGTTTAACCACGCAAGAACATTTTCAGGATCCTGTTTTAGAATTTTTCCATAAATCTCAATAGTCAAGTCCGTTTCACCCCGCTTGAATGCCTCTTTTGCCTGATCAAGAAAACCATCAATTTTATTTCTTCGTTTAATTTCTAAAATTTGACTCTCCGATCGCTCAGTTGTTTCAATTTCTTTCAATACGTTCAAACGCTTAGCCTCACTATACTGATCAAATTTTATCAGCGATCCATCTATACGAACAAACGGGGTTAATTGACGAACAAGAACATCCCGTTCATCTTTATAAATATACTGAGGAGCATTAAATTCTAAAAGTGAATTATCATCGGTATGAATAGGTGCTTCTTTGCTAAAACTAAGGATTCCTTCCCGATTCATAATTAATAAACTCATAAGGTCTCTTACAGTAGATATGCCGATTCGAAATAGATCTTTACCTCGAATCTCATTTGACAAAACTTTATCAACTTCACTATAAGAAAGGCTGTATTCAGAGTCCGACCCAATCAGTAAATAGTCGTCACCAACAATTGATTCCCACATGGTCACCTTTTCAAAGTTTTCAGAAAAAGTACGCGCAACAGACTTAAAATTCATAGGACTCATATTAGTATGAACCCAAATGCAAGCCACACCCCCTGGGTTGAGTCTTTTTTTCATCAATTTAAAAAAACTATTGGTAAATAATGCGCCGACACCTGATATCCAAGGATTTGATGGCTCTGAGATAATGACATCATATTTTTGGTTTGCTAAAGCTATATGGTTTCTTCCATCAGCTAGGATTATTTTTAGTCTGTCATCATTCAAAGCATTATGATTAAAAGAATCAAAGTATCGAGACCCCTCAATAACTGCTGAAGAGATTTCAACAAGGTCCGCAGATTTTATAGGAAACTGCTCTACCGCACCTAAGGTGATTCCACTCCCTTGACCTATAACAAGTACAGACTCAGGGTTCTCATGTAAAAACATTGGTAAATAACCTGAAAGTAATTGTGTTCGCATATCCATAGCCAAAGATGCGTCAGTCTTACCATTTACACGTAAAAAAATATTTCCCGACACCGAAAGTTCAGTGGTGACGGTTGTATGTATCCCCTCTTTAAAATATAAAATTTTGTTTGTCTTTTTTTCAGCCTCTTTTAAATCACCAATACGATAAGGCATATACGAACCGCTAGAGATAACTGACTTATCCCAAGGCTCCATAGAACTCCCATACAACAAACAGAGAACCAAAATTGCTGGTAATAGATAGATTTTAATATTCAAGCTAAGGTCTATAGAAAAAACCAGCAAAGCTGTACCCACAAGTAAGTTCAACACTACAGCAACGAGAATGGTATTTTGTACACCGATCCATGGAATGAGCACAAACCCAGCTAAAAATGAGCCAATAATAGTACCAGCAGTATTAAAAGCGTAAACTTTTCCAATAGAGTGGCCCAACATATCCATTTTTGTAACTACAAGCCGAATAACTACAGGGAATTGTCCACCCATAAAAAATGTAGGGATAAACAAAAAACAAAACACCATAAGAAAAACAGACCATTGTATGGTTATGAATTCCATACTCCAATTTTGGTAAACCCAACGATTAATGAAAGGAATATTCTCAAACAGCGGAATCATAATCAGAGCTGACACACCAATTCCGAGCTGAAGAAGACCGAAAACTACTAAAGGATTCTTTAATTTATTAATCCAACGGGAAAATACCACTGTTCCCAAAGCGAGCCCTAGTATGAATGTAGCCAAAATAATGCTGAATGCGTAGATGGATGAACCTAAAAGAAGTGATAATATTCGATTCCATGCAACCTGATAAGTCAGAGCACACCAACCAGAAAAACTAAACGCTAATAAAATAAAAATCGAATTTACACTTAATGAAGACGGCTTTAATGGAGATAATTTTATTGACTCTTTCGATTGACCTAATTCTTGATTCGGAACTGTTTGCATGTCTGAACGAAAGAAGATGTAGATTGTGGCTGCAATCATAATATTTAAAGCAGCTGCAAACCAGATAGTGGCAAGAATCCCCCACATCTGCATAAATATAAATGCGCTAGATAAGGCACCAAAAAAAGCCCCAAAAGTATTGAGTGAGTACAAAGTTCCCACATCTCGACCCACAAAAGAACTATTTCGAGAAACATACTTACTTAAAATTGGAAGAGTCGCTCCCATCAAGGACGTGGGGATGAGAAGAATAGCTCCACAAATGAAAAACCTATACAAACTTGCCTTGGAGTATGATTCAGTTTGAGTTTGATAAACCCATTCAAATAAAGGGGAAGCGCTTTCAATAATAGATGGAATCAATAAGCAGTAGACACCGATAACTCCCTCTAGCGCTGCATAAAAAAGAAGGGCATTCTTTTTTTTATCAATCCAACGCCCTCCTAGATAACTACCGAGAGCTAAACCTGTCATAAAAATGGTCAAAACGGTTGCTATAGAATAGTGCGTGTTTCCCATAACACGTGTCAAAAGCCTAGTCCAAACAACTTCGTAGATAAGGCCTGTAGCACCTGAAACGAAAAAGAAAATTAATATCCAAAACCTGGAATGGAGATTCAAAGGGGTCTACCTATTCAAGAAAACTTTTTATAAAGGGAGGGAACTCAAGATCGTTCAAAATAAACTACAAAATTTACTATAACTCTTATCATTCTATTAAGTCTGCTTTTGATAAGCCGCATCGAAAACCTAAAACAGCATCTTTTCTTCCTTCAGTTGCTGCAAAACGTTTTGAGGTGCGTAAATCTGGCGACCGTGAATCCCAAGATCCACCTCGGAAGACTCTATTTTTTCCTTTTTCAGGACCTGTGGGGTTCATCATTGGGGCTAATTGGTAATAAAATTGATCGTAAATATCTAACACCCATTCAGAAACATTACCAGACATGTCATAAACGCCGTAAACACTCCTACCCATGGGGAAACTTCCCACGGGAGCTACAAACTCGAAACCATCTGCTTTACCTGCCAAATTTGCTCTTTTTTCGAGAATCTTATTTCCCCAAGGAAATTTAAGGCCGTGGGTTCCTCGAGCTGCTTTTTCCCATTCAGCTTCGGTCAGAAGTCTTTTACCTGCCCATTTACAATAATTGACAGAGTCATACCAGGAAACACCAACCACCGCAAAAGTGGGTTCCTCAAGCATTTTTGCGTTACCCTGCAAGAAAGGGAAAGAAGGCTTAACATAATCTGCAATTCTACGATAGTCATTATAAGCTTTAACCGTAACTTCATATTTATCGACATAAAAGGCATCCAAATAAATTTCCTGCTCAGGTTTTTCATCAAAACCACCTCCATCCGATCCCCTTGTAAAAACTCCCTCGGGAATCAAAATCATCTCTCGCTCATCAATCCCAATAATTGATTCATAAACACTAAAATCTCTATTATCATCCTCAACGGTCCTGGTAGCATTAGCCGCTAGTTGGCGTACCTTTTGACCATAATCAATAGACTTTTTGATCTCCCAGACAATCACGAGTATAAATATAACTGCTATCGCAAAACAACCAATAACAGCAATCATTAATTTCGTGTCTTTCATAATCTTAAACCTAATATAAAGTGTAAAACTTGATTATATTTTTATAAAAAAAAATTTGCAATCTTTTATATAAAACTTATGTGCAAATCTCATACGTCAAGCCCAAGCATAAAATACTTATTATAAAAACTACTAATGTATGGAGATTTTAAATGGATTTGCTAGAAGCTAAAAATACAGCGCTGTCATTTTTAAAGATTTCAGACAAAGAAATCATGAGTTGGTTTCGTACCAATTTAACTGTCGAATCAAAATTAGACCAGAGCCCAGTCACCATCGCCGATCGCAAGGCAGAAGAAATACTACGAAAGAAAATATCTAAGGCTTATCCAGGCCATGGGATTATTGGCGAAGAGTTTGGCGAGGAAGACTCACAAGCAGAGTGGGTATGGACGATTGATCCTATTGATGGAACACGCTCATTCATACGCGGGTTGCCTTTGTTTGCAACGTTAATCGCCTTACTACACAAAGGTGATCCTGTAATGGGAATTATATCATTGCCAGCATTGGGTGAAACAGCATGGGCAGTCAAAGGAAAGGGAGCCTTTTCGGAAAATCAGCGCCTTCAAGTTTCCAGTCATAATACTTTAAAAGGAGCTTTCGTCGGAACTGCTGACAAGTACTGTTTTGAAGAAAAAAAATGTGTATCCTTATACAATCAACTTCACAGTGAAGCTGAAATTGTTCGAACCTACCCTGACTCATTTGGACACTTGATGGCAATTCGAGGCGCAATTGATATTATGATCGACCCATGGGCCTACATTTGGGACTATGCACCCTGCAAAATTATGGTAAAAGAAGCAGGGGGAGAATTCGCAAACTTTACCGGTAACAAATCAGGGATTGACTTAGAAAATGCTATATCAGGTAATCCGAAAATTGTTAAAGCTGTGAGAAAAATGATTCGGGAAATAAAAAGTCTAAAAAAGAATTAAAGTTATATTCTTTGCCGCCCAGTAAACCCGGACTGAATATCGTGCCAGTATTCTATTTGTTGTTCTGGGTTTTTCCAGCAAAGATAAACCTCTTTTCCATCTCTCAAGGAAGGGAAATCAACGAGGCCATGTTCAATGCCCTTTAAAACACAGCCCTTAGACTCAAGTTCATCCGTCAAATAATTAATTTTTAAAACGCAGTTTAAATAATCTGCTCCTTGCATACTCCCGCCATTCAGTTGAACTTTTTTTCTCGCCTTATCTACATCCAGGTATTCATCAGTCAAGCTTTTCATCAGGATCTGTATACGCGGTATATTTATTAAGAGTTGAGGAATATAAGCATTCGCCTCTTCAACTGAAAAAAATTTACTTTTAATGGACATGTTTCAAAATTCACAATAATGATTATTAAAAAAAA
>TARA_B110000438_G_scaffold301153_1_pt1 | contig 17179 bp, 16 predicted proteins | sample TARA_B110000438 | Tara Oceans TARA_B110000438 (sample SAMEA4398413) | marine metagenome | biome: Polar Biome; feature: [MES] marine water layer (ENVO:01000295) within the mesopelagic zone...; material: water (ENVO:00002006), including particulate matter (ENVO:01000060) such... | reverse complement strand
GATCAAATAACAATCTTGGTACCATTGAGGAAGAGGTTATTGAATTAGAATTCGACGGTATTGTAAATGATCCTCATCGTGGTTATACACGAGAAGCTTGGGCTGGTGACAAACAAAAAAAGGGCACCATTAGGCGCAATGAAAGACAATGGTCAGCTGTATCTCTAGAGGAAATTAACGAAATTGAAAGCACTATGAACCTAGAAAATGCAATTGATGCAAGTACGCTAGGCGCCAATCTCTGCCTATCAGGGATAGCTAATTTGTCCGCTTTACCAAAAGGTTCTTTGTTGAAATTTTCATCAGGAGTAGAACTACTGGTTGAGGAATACAATCCGCCTTGTTTAGAAATGGGTAAAAAATTAGCTGAACTGCATTCGGATCGATTCAATCAACCCATTGAAAATACCACTTTTTCTAAAGCTGCTAAATTAAAACGAGGTATCGTCGGTGTAATAGAAACCACTGGAAAAATAAACAAAGGAGATGAAGTTACAATTATTATTTATGAACCTCCCTCCTGGATAAATTCAACCGATTAATCTAACGAAAGAATCAGAAGATAATCTTGTCCTATTCTGCAATCAAAGTCATTAAGGAAGCATTTACCGGTCACCGAGGCTGGAAACCCCTTTGGCGACGCCCAGAACCTAAATCTGAATACGATATTATTATTATTGGTGGCGGTGGTCATGGTTTAGCGACTGCATATTATCTTGCTTCAGAGCACAAGAATAAAAAAATTGCCGTGTTAGAAAAAGGTTGGCTTGGCGGAGGTAATATTGGACGCAATACCACTATCTTTCGCTCCAATTATCTTTTGCATGATAATGAAAAATTCTATGAAATGTCCCTCAAGCTCTGGGAACAATTCGAACAAGATTTGAATTACAATGCCATGATTTCACAGCGTGGAGTTATTAATTTATTTCATTCTGATGCCCAAAGAGATGCCTATGTCAGACGAGGCAATTCCATGTTAATAAATGGCGCCGATGCGATTCTGTTAAATGAAGACGATCTAAGGAAAAAATGCCCATTTTTAAATTATGACAATGCACGCTTCCCTATTCAAGGTGGTTTATGGCAGCCACGTGGCGGAACTATACGCCATGATGCCGTTGCCTGGGGTTATGCTCGAGCTGCTGACCAACTTGGCGTTGATATCATTGAAAACTGCGAAGTAACAGGCTTTGATATCCAAAACGGCAGTTGCAGTGCAGTAAGAACTAATCGCGGCACAATCAAAGCTAAAAAATTTGGAGTTGCTGTTGCCGGCTCTTCAAGTGCTGTCATGGCAAACGCTGGCCTTCAGCTGCCAATTGAAAGTCATGTTTTACAAGCATTTGTTTCAGAGGGATTAAAGCCCATCATTCCTGGTGTGATTACTTTTGGTGCAGGCCATTTTTATATCAGCCAATCAGACAAAGGTGGTCTGGTTTTTGGGGGTGATATTGACGGTTATAACAGCTATGCGCAACGAGGAAATATGACTGTAGTAGAAGATGTGTGCGAAGGAGGTATGGCAGTTATGCCAATGATAGGTAAAGCCAGATTATTGAGAATGTGGGGCGGGGTGATGGATATGTCGATGGACGGATCACCCATCATCGATCGAACTCCCATCAAAGGCATCTATTTTAATGGAGGATGGTGCTATGGAGGCTTTAAAGCAACACCAGCTTCGGGCAAATGTTTCGCTCATTTACTAGCTACCGATGAATCTCATCCCAATGCCAAGGCTTATCTTTTAAATCGCTTTGAAAAAGGCCAAATGATTGATGAAAAAGGTATGGGCGCACAACCCAATCTTCACTAGATGACTATATTATGAAGATTAATCACCCCTTACTTGGTCCGAGAAATGAATCTGAATTTACGATTCTGGGTGATGCTAAATTACTAAACCGACCAAATATATTGGAGAGTAATCAAGCACAGGCATTTTATGAGTATCTCTATCTCAGAGATAACCCTATAGGTATGCATCGAGAGCTATGGTTCCATGAACAGGGCGATCGGTCATGGCTAATTGTTACTAGAAACACTCTCACGCATGAAATAAGTAAGGTGGAACTTGCAGCAAATGTCGTGAACAAAGAAGGTCAAGCAAAGTGAATCAAAAGAACCGCATTGATGGAGGCTTGATTGATCGACAATCCACTTTAAATTTTACATTTGATGATCATCATTATACTGGCTTTAATGGAGATACATTGGCATCAGCGCTTCTGGCAAATAACATTACTTTAGTTGGGCGATCATTTAAGTACCATAGACCTCGTGGAATACTTACTTCTGGATCCAGTGAACCTAATGCATTGGTTGAACTCATCAAAGGAAATACAAAAGAGCCTAACTCCCGTGCAACAACAATTAAATTATTTGATGAATTAAAGGCCAAAAGTCAAAATTGTTGGCCGTCATTAAAATATGACATTCAATCAATCAATGATTGTTTCGCCCCTTTCCTAACAGCGGGTTTTTACTATAAAACTTTTATGTGGCCAAAAAGCTTTTGGGAAAAAGTTTACGAACCACTAATTCGAAGAGCAGCCGGCTTAGGCGAATTAATTTCCTTACCTGATCCAGATCATTATGACAGAGGTTATCGTCATTGTGATCTGTTGATAATTGGGGCCGGTGCAGCTGGCCTCATGGCTGGGCTGGTTGCAGGACGACAAGGTTTAAATATAATTATTGCTGAAGAAGATTTCCTTTTTGGCGGGCGCTTGCTTGGTGAAAATGAGGAAATAAACGGTATGCATTGCCATGATTGGATTGAAAATGTAGTTAACGAATTAAAAGCAATGCCACATGTTCGACTGATGGTAAAAACAGCTGTATTTGGAGTATTTGATCAACAAACCTATTATGCATTAGAGCGTTTCACCGACCAAATTGACACCATTGGTCCAAGACAGATAATCTGGGAAATAAATTCCAAACATGTAATTCTAGCCTCCGGTGCTACCGAAAGACATATAGCTTTCGGCAATAATGATCGCCCTGGTGTGATGCTAGCCAGTGCTATGCGTGACTATACAAATCGATTTGCCGTTCGTCCTGCTTCTCGAGTGGCCGTCTTCACTAACAATGACAGTGGCTGGCTCACTGCCAGAGATCTAGACAAAAAAGGAATTGAGGTGACAGCTATTATTGATGTTCGCAGTGAATATGAGCATCAAAAAATAGCGAAAAAATATCCTAATATTCCGGTATACAGCCAAGATCAAATAATAAAAGTTCATGGCTATAATAGAGTGAAAGCAATCACTTTATTAAACGGGGCAAAAATTCATGTAGATGGTATTGCTGTATCTGGTGGATGGAACCCATCCATTCATCTAACCTGTCAACATCGACAGCGACCTACCTGGAATGATGATATTTCAGGCTTTGTTGCAAATGAGGCCTCGCTTCCCTCAGGAATGAAAGTTGCTGGAGCAGCAAAAGGCACTTATACAACAAAAATGGTATTACAGGATGGATTAAATCAAGCCAATATCGTGCTCTCTGAATTGGGTCATGCAAGTTCTAAGATGCATACTCCTTCGGCTAATGACGATACTTATCATGGAAAAACTTTTTGGTCTGTAAAAGAAACAAAACAACGGGCTTGGATTGACTTTCAAAATGATGTCACAACCAAAGATATTCGCTTAGCAGTGCAAGAGGGCTTTTATTCAGTTGAACATGTTAAACGCTATACAACACTAGGTATGGCCACCGATCAAGGCAAAACCTCTAGTGTAATAGGGATCGGTATTATTGCTGAGACTATGAATAAATCAATTCAAGAAACAGGTACCACCATCTTTAGGGCGCCTTATGTCCCAATTGCAATTGGTGCATTAGGTGGACCACATTCTGGAAAACACTTCAGACCCACACGTGAAACTCCAAGCCATCAGTTTGCTAGAGAAAATAATGCAAAATTCGTTGAAGCAGGTGCTTGGTTAAGAAGCCAGTATTTTCCTGATAAAGATGAATCACACTGGCGGGAAAGCGTCAATCGCGAAGTATTGGGGACTCGAAATAATGTTGGAGTTACCGATGTCAGTACCTTAGGAAAAATCGATGTGCAAGGAAAAGATGCAGCAGCATTCCTTGATAAAGTTTACTGCAATACAATTTCAACGTTAAATATGCAGCGATGCCGTTATGGAATCATGCTTCGAGAAGACGGTATTGTGATGGATGATGGCACGGTCGCGCACATAGCTAATAATCATTTCATCGTCACAACAACCACTGCAAATGCCGTGCAAGTTTATCGCCATATGGAATTTTGCAGGCAATGTCTATGGCCCGAAATGGATGTAGCACTCATTTCAATCACTGAACAATGGGCCCAATATGCCATCGCCGGACCAAAATCACGTCATTTATTAGAAAAGATTATAGATAATGACCACGACATCTCAAATACCCATTTTCCTTATTTGGCCTGCGATGAGATAAGTATTTGTAATGGTATTAGAGCGCGACTCTTTCGACTGTCCTTTTCCGGTGAAATGGCCTATGAATTAGCCGTTCCCGCCAGATATGGTGATGCATTAATTCGACATATTCACGAGATAGGTAAAACATTCAATTTGACTCCATATGGCACTGAAGCGCTAGGAGTAATGAGAATTGAAAAAGGCCATGCCGCTGGTAATGAATTGAATGGACAAACAACCGCAGGCGACCTTGGTTTAGGAAAAATGGTCTCCAAAAAGAAAGATTCTATTGGCAATGTCTTATCTGAAAGAGAAGGTTTAACAGATCCTATGCGACTGGTATTGGTCGGAGTCATGCCTTGTGATTCAAAACACAAAATTACTTCTGGATCTCATATTTTCGCAAATAACTTGGCATGCATTCCTGATAATGATCTCGGGTATATTTCCTCAATGGCCTATTCGCCAATGATGAATAGTTATATAGGTCTAGCTATGCTTAGAAATGGGACAGATCGCTTTGGAGAAAAATTAAGGGCGGTCAATTTATTACAAAACCAAGATATTGCCATTAAAATTACCTCGCCACATTTTTACGATCCTAAGGGGGAGCGATTACGTGGATAAAGAGAAATTAAATAATGCACTACCTATAGACCATTTAAATCTTCAGTGGCCGGAACTTTCCATCACACAGAGTAGCTTTAAAGAAATTTGCTCTATCAATGCATCGTTAAATAAAGAATCAGAATTAAATGAACTTTTTAAAAAAGAATATAACGTCTCTCTACCTGCACCTGGAAAAATGATCAACTACTCAATAGGATCTGTATTTTGGGTTTCGCCTGCTCAGTGGTTTGTTACTTCAAATGAATGTAATCCTTATTTTGATCAACAACTAGCAAAAAAATTTAATGCAGTGTCGACTGTTACTCTTCAAACAGATGCTTGGATTTCAATAAAAATAGAGGGAAAAGCCAGTCTGGATGTTTTAGAAAGATTAGTTAAAATAGATTTAAATGACCATAATTTTCCAACTGGAAGTGCCACTAGAACGGGCTGCTCACATATGACGATCTTTTTGCAAAAACCATACCAAGAAGAGTGTTTTCTAATTTTTGGTGCCCGCTCCTATGCTCAATCACTCGTTCATACCATCACTCAAGCTGCTGAAAATGTACTAGTAAATAATAATTAGCTATGGGAATTTCTAGACATTACAAATACATAATAATTGGCGGGGGAATACATGGCTTATCCACGGCTTATCACCTGGCAAAAGAATTAGCGGCAAAAAAAACTGGCGATGGAAAAGATATTATTCTGTTAGACAAAGACAAATTAGGAGCTGGTGCGTCTGGTATCGCTTGTGGAGTTGTTAGAAATAACTATTATCAACCCGCCATGCGAGAATTAATGGCCCATTCTGTCGAGGTTTGGGATTCTGATCCTGAAACCTATGCATATAACCCGGTTGGTTATATGCAAATCTCTCACGAAGGAATGCACGAAGATGTAAATAGCATTTACGAGCAACAACAGAATATTAATTATGCTAGTGAATTTATTGAAGGCGCTAAGGCCACTGATATATATATGAAATCAATGTTTCATGATTGGCAGGCAAAAAATATTACTTCTATTTTGCATGAAAAAAAAGGTGGTTACGCACATAATCAACTCTCTCTGAAAGGGCTCGCTAGAAAAGCGACTGCTCTTGGGGTAACAATTCTTACTGATACTGAAGTTCTTGGATTCCAATATCAAAACGGTTCTTCTTCAGCAATTCAATCGGTCGAGACCAGCCTAGGCAAAATAAAATGTGATTATGTTGTAATAGGAGTTGGGCCTTGGGTACGTGATATCTGGCAGATGCTTGATTTGCCTGAAAAAATTTCTATAAAAATCGCAGATAATAAATATTATCATGAGGTAAACATGTGGACCTTCTGGCAACTGCAAGAAGGTGTTCTAAAAATCGATCCTACATTATTTCGACAAGATAATGGCCAATTACCGCCAGTAATTCATGTCGATAGTGACGCCCCTTTAAAATCAATCATTGATGGTAAAAATATAACCAATGAAAATTGGGGTATCTATTACAAACCGGATATTCACTTTGATGGAATTCAAGGTGGAGCAATGCCCTATGCAGTAACAACTCCAACAGCGGATGTGGCTATTGATCCATATGGACCCGCTAGTCCTGAATTTATAAGCTCACCTGATTTTGCATTAATGTGGTGCTCAGCCCTAGCTCATTGTCATAAACGATTTGAAGATCAACTAGCTGCATATGATGAAACACCCTCAGGTGGAATTGGTTGCTTTACTCCAGATTGCTTCCCAGTTATTGACGTTTTTCGAGAAAATTGTCATATAATTGCTGATTCCAACCATGGATATAAAATGATTGGGATTGGTAAGTTGATTGCTCAAGAAATTCTTGGTCAACGATCAGAATTACTCAAACCATTTCAATTTGATCGTTATCAAAAAGGCAATCTCCATCCCGTCTCAAAGAGTCCATTTCCGTGGAGTTAATGATTAATCAGAGTTTATCTTAAATGTCCAAAAATAATCCTTTATCTTCAGTTACGAACAACATCGAAAATGCCAATGGGCTTAGAAATAAGCATTACATATCAGAAAAGCAATTTAAGTTAGAGAAAAAAACCGTCATGTTTCAAAATTGGTGCGGCTTATCTTTCGGTAAAGATATACCAAATATAGGTGACGTTAAACCAATCAATTTTCTGGGGTTGCCACTGCTGATTATTCGAGAAAATAATGACGTCATTAATGTATTTGAAAATACTTGTCGCCACCGTGGCATGCAATTAGTTGATAGTGTTCAAAATTCAAAAAAAAGTTTACGTTGTCCATATCATAATTGGTGTTATGCATTGGATGGCTCTTTAATAGCAACACCCCATATCGGCGGTATAGGCATACATACACATAAGGATGTTAACCCCGGGTCATTCGGACTGAATAAAATTCGCTCATATGTTTGGCATGACATCATTTTCATTAATATATCGGAAACTGCAAAAGATTTTACCGAACACTACTCGCAACTAATCAATCGATGGCAAGATTTTGAGCAACCCATAAAATTTGGTGGTGAAGATGCCTCATTCTCTATAAATCTGCAGGCTAATTGGAAACTCGCTGTAGAAAATTACTGTGAAAGTTATCATTTACCTAATATCCATCCAGAACTAAACAAAACCTCAAAACTAGAAGATCACTATGATATTGTTGATAGTGATTTATACTCAGGTCAGGGTTCATCTAAATATCAACAGCTAAGTGATGATAAAAATAATGTGTTTCCTGATTTTAAGGGCCTGAAGGATCATTGGTGTCAAGGGTCTGAATATATAGCTATTTATCCCAATGTTTTGATGGGTGTTCATCGGGACCATATCTTTAGTATTATCCTAGAAGCGTTATCCGTGACCGAAACAAAAGAAAATATCGCTTTTTATTATGCTGAGAAATTTGAAGCAGTTAAACAGATAGACAAACTTAAGAAAAGAAATCTATTATTTTGGAAAAAAATATTTAAAGAAGATATTTATGTAGTAGAGGGTATGCAAAAAGGCCGGTATGGGGAAAAATATGATGGGGGGAAATTTTCACCAGTTATGGATCGCTCTACTCACAATTTTCATGCTTGGATAGCTCAGCAATTAGTATAAAAGACTATAGTTAATATAGAATGATCATTGATTGATATAGGTGAAATTAATGAAACTTGGAACTATTAAGAAAAATGAAACGCCCTGCTTAATTTTTCATATCGATAATGAACTCGCTGTCAGCATCGAAACACTATCTGAAGCCTTTAATCTAAAGTTATCTTGTAACTCGACGCAAGAGTTTATTAGCAGCGATCCAGTCATTCAGCAAAAAATTGTCCATGCGGTAGAAAAAATAACTCGTCATCCAGATCAATATAATCTAGTGAATCTAAACAAAGTAAAATGGTTGCCACCCAATCCAAATACCAGAAAAATTCTGGGTGTAGCTTTTAATAATAAAGGTATTCGCAAAGAAGCTCACTTTGATCCGGGCTGTCCCAATTATTTCCTAAAATCATCAAGTTGTTTAAATGGTCACAATGAACCTGTCCTCATCAGGGATTATTATGGAAATACCATTCCAGAGCCTGAGTTATGCCTATTTATTGGTAAATCAGGTAAAGACATAAAAAAACAAGAGGCGCTGAATCATGTCTTTGGTTATAGCATCACGAATGACATCACTTCACATGGCATGAAATTCTCAAAAGATAGCCTGGCTGTAACACGTGACCAAAAAATTATGCGGCCAGAATATACTAGCTGGCGAAAATCCTATGGCAGCGATGAGAATGATTTGTATTTTGTGTATCATACTCGCTCAAAAAATACCGATACATTCGGTCCTATGGGTCCTTGGATTACAACACATGATGAAATCAATGATCCTAATAATCTTCGTATTCATGCTTACAAAAATGGTCAGTGCTTTACCGATGATACAACACGATCTTATACGTTTAGTATTGAAGAACTGATAGCTGATGCCAGTCGTTACTTTACATTAGAAACGGGTGATGTAATTAGTTGCGGGACTGCGGCAAAAGGCAATAAAGAATTTCCACATGCCCATCGAAATGTTTTATTAAATGAGGAAGAATGTGATATTGATATCAGTATTGATGGTTTAGGTACGTTAAGTCATTCCGTAAAACACGTAAAATAAAAACTACTTTTCATCTGGAAATGGATCTTTCATATCCTTGTCTATGGGTATTTTAAATGCATTAAGAGTTAACGAAACCAGACAATAATATCCAACCAATGAAACTAGTTCTATCATGCCCTGCTCACCAAATTCATCAAATCCTTGTTGATATAATTCATCAGTAATTGAATATCTCTCTAACAATTGCGTTGAAATTTGATGAGTAAGATTCAATCTTTGATCGATAAACGTGGGTATAGTATCATTTTTTATGTCATTTATAATTTCTTCTGAGATCCCTGATTTTATTGCTAGCCGCTCATGGTAGGCAAATTCAAACTTTGTTTTGTAATGATGACCTACTATACAAATTGCAAGTTCTTTAGCTTTTTCATCTAAAATTGTCTCGAAGCGAAGTGAGGCACCAAGATTTTGAATAGCATCACCAATATTTCCTGCTCTAAGCCAAACGCCAAAAGGTCCTGTCATAGGAATATCACCTCTGGGTCCATTTTGGATTGCTTTTATAACCTTAATCTGTGATGCAGATAATTGATCATTTTTTAACGGCGGCAATCTTATCATATCCATACATCCTCATATTTTTAAAGTTCTTGCCTAGCAATCAATACTAAGCTTCATAATAATTTATTGTAAGTTATATACTTCCCTGCCATCCATTAGTGTTAACAATACCTTCGCTTCGCTAATTTCAGTAACTGGGATCTCAAAAAGATTTCTATCCAGAACAATGAGATCAGCCCTTTTACCAACTTCAATGGTGCCGGTTTTATCCTCTAATCGCATGACGTACGCTGCATTGCGTGTATACATATCCAATGCCGTATATAAATCAACTTCTTCATTCTGTCCCAGAGTTGGGCCAGTCTTAGTGTATGGATCCTGCCTTCTTATGGCAGTTTCGATAGCTTCTAATGGGTTTAATGAGCTCACATTCCAATCACTGCCGCCTACTAATAGTGCACCCACTTTTTGTAAACTGCGTACCGGATAAAATCTTTCTACTCGATCCTTTCCAATGACATCTTCTGCAAACCCAATATAAGGATCTGGATAACACCAAAGACACTGAAAATTAGCAGCCACATTCAGCTCGCCAAAACGTGATTGATCTTCTTTATCGATAAGCTGTAAATGAACAATTAGGTGACGATTATCATTAGGTCCATTGTGTAGTAAAGCATACTCAAAAGCATCAAGAGCATTTCGAATGGCACCATCACCAATAGCATGAGTATGAATTTGTACCTTCATTTCATCTAGGCGCTGAAACAATTCATCAAGTTCTGTTTGATTATAGAATGGGGGGAAATTACTGCCGTCATTATAAGGCTCGAGCATATTTGATGTCTGGGTCTCAATAACACCATCTATGTATATTTTTACAGAGTCTGGATTGAGATATCGACCTCGATATTGTCCCCTTTCAGCGAGTAAATCGAATAACTCAGATCCTACACTGCCAGGAAGTGCATTAATAGGTGACAAAGCCAACATCACGCGTGCATTTAAATCTTCATTATCCTCAAGATTTTTATATAACCTTGCCAATGATTGATCTACACCAGGCTCTATAAATGCTGTTATACCATACTTATTTGCCTCTTCAATACCCACTAACAAAGACTTATATTGTTGTTCCACAGTTAATTCTGGCAACACCTTGAGCATTATGTTCATAGCAGAATCACGCAGTGTTCCTGAAGGCTTTCCTGTATTTAAATCACGAACGATAGTGCCATTAGGTGGGTCTGGCGTATCAGAATTAATACCTGCTAATTCCAGTGCTTTTGAGCTGACCCATAAGTTATGACCAAAAGCGTCCGATAATACTATAGGTCGACCACCAAATATCTCATCAAGCATTTCACTCGAAGGAGCTCCATCAGGAAAATCAAATAATTCCCATCCTCCACCAGTCAACCATGCATCTTTTTTAAGATTAAGATTATTTGCACACTCATTTAATTGTTGGCGAGTAGACATTGATGATGTTCGGCCATTAATTCTGCATCCAATTTTATCTCTGCCACCATATTCAACATGGGCATGTCCATCATGAAAGCTTGGCATAAGCATCTTATCTTGCAAGTCTATAATATTAGTTTTATGACCAATGAACTCCCTAACCTCATCATTTGATCCCACTATCACTATCACACCATCATCAATACCTATGGCCTCTGACCAGTTATGAGATTTATCAGAGACATATATACCGCCATTCATAAAAACGGTATCTACTCCCTTCTTCTCTTTTTCAATACACGCACTTATCAGTATTACAAATAAAGAAACTAGAAATAACATCGTGTTTCTAGGCATTAATAATTTCCTCATATATATCAGGATCAGTTGCACCTTCTGTACCAAATAAAAGCACTCGACTGTTATCACTTAGGTTTAATTTTTTGGTAATAGTGTCATTATTTTTTATTTCAATTAAAGCAGCTAAGCCGCTAACTGAGCATTCTCCTGCTTCTATTGAAGGATCATTATCCGTGCCATTCGCGAGCAAACGCATCAAATCAGGCACCTTATCATCAGTAATTGTCATAAAATGATCCGTACCTTCATCGAGTATTTTCCATGCTAATAAAGACGGTTCACCACACGATAATCCAGCCATCATAGTTTCTTTTTGTATATCAAAAATTGTTAATTTATTTGCGTTAGCGCTTTCAATTAAGCAAGGTGCTAAGGTTGGCTCAACAATAATAAATTTAATATTTTTATCAGAATACTTCTCCCAAAAATAAGCCATAATGGCTGCAGCAAATCCGCCCACTCCTGCTTGCAAAAAAATATGTGTAGGTAATTCTTTTTCGGTCAATTGGTTAGCAATTTCGTGAGCTAGTATGGTGTATCCAGCCATAATATACTTTGGATATTGAGTATATCCTTCATAAGAAGTATCAGAAATAATCTGCCAATTATTTTTGTTCGCTTCTTCGATACAAATTCTTAATGATGCATCATAGTTACCCTTAACGCGTATCACTTTAGCGCCAAATTCTTCCATAGCTTTTTGGCGACCTTCACTGACTGCAGCATGAATATAGATTTGACAGTTACAGCCTGATAATTTTGCTCCATATGCCACTGAACGTCCATGATTGCCATCTGTTGCAGTAGTAACAGTATATCTCTTTGTTAATTCTGTATATTTTCCTGCACGGATATCAGAAATACTAATATTATTATTGAGCTCTTTTTTAATTTTTTTTTGAATAAATTTTAAAACACCATAAGCTCCGCCAAGAGCTTTGAAGCTGCCAAGATTAAAACGAGTACTTTCATCTTTATAATAGATGTTTTGGATACCGAGCTTTTTTGCTAAGTCACTCAAAGAATAAAGTTTTGTAGGCTCATAGCCTCGCCAGTTTGTAATCTCTTTTAGGGCTTTCTTAGTATCTTTAAAACTTAATACGCTTTTTAAATGCTCTGGATAAACACCTGAGTTTTTTCTGACATTTTGAAAATGTTCACTCAATTTACATATTTTACTTTCAAGAGAATCCATAAATCACTTTATGTTCAATAGTTAGATGATCTTATTATAATTAAATTGTATTCTTAACGTAATAATGCCACAAAATAAAACAACTTAATCTAAACTTATATAGGATTCGATGAAAATGAAACAAAGCTTTCTCTCCATAAATAACTTAGCAAAATTTAGTAGTTTTTTTCAATTGGTTGGGGTTATTGGAGTTATTGCATCCTTAATATTTGTGGGTCTTGAATTAAAACAAACTCAAAAGATTTCCATGGCAAATACACAACAAGAAAGAAATTCTGCTTTATACAATATATTTAATACCCTTACACTGACTAATACTGATTGGCAATCTGTTGCCTTTGAAAATAAAACTGAGTATGAGTTCACAAAAGACGAAATTGCCAGAAGAAATTTATATCACATATCGTGGTTTGTTTATGAAAATGATTACTTTCAATATAAACAAGGATTGGTTACAGAGGAAGTCTGGATGGCAAAAAAGAAAGCATTTGAAGCTTTTTATAATATGTGTGATCTGAGGCATCTCTATGTGAGTCGATCTAAATATATGCCCGCTGATTTCGTAGAACTAATTGAATCTTTTCCTGATAGGTGTCTGCAATGAATACAATTTTAACTTGGCAACAAATTGAACCTTTAATTCAAAAACTAGATGTATATGACGCTATGAAAAACGCATTCGTGCAATATTCATTAGGTAATGCAGAGATCCCTCCTGTAGGTGAACTAATTATGGATGACCCAGAAGGTGAAGTGCATATTAAATATGGTTATCTCAAAGGAGGTAAGCATTATGTAATAAAAATAGCCTCGGGCTTCCCCGGAAATGAACAACTTGGGCTTATTCCTGGACAAGGAATGATGTTGTTATTTAATTTAACAACAGGTGAACCGGAAGCCATTTTAATTGATGACGCTAATTTAACCGTTATTAGAACAGGTATAGCTGGTGCAATAGCATCTCAAGCATTATGTAATAAGAATATAAAAGATGCTCTGATAGTTGGAACCGGGGTTCAAGCGAGATATCAAGCAAGATATCTCTGCGATATTATGTCCATCAATAAATTAAGTATATGGGGAAGAGATACAGATAAAGCAAAAATGGCTAAAGATGATCTCGCAGATTTAAATATTGAAATTGAAACTCAATCCAATCTAGAGGAATCTGTCAAAGCATCTAGGCTCATTATCACTACCACTTCCGCCAAAGAACCAATTCTAAAGGCTGGGTGGATCCAACCTGGCACACATATTACGTCTGTTGGCTCTGACACACCTGAGAAATGTGAACTTGATTTCAATATACTTTCAAAAGCAGATATTATTATTGCTGATAGCATTGAACAAAATTTGATCAGAGGAGAAATCCATCAAGCTATTAAAAATAAAGCAATAGACGTTAGCCAGCTCATTGAAATTGGAGAAATATTCGATGGCACAAAAACCGGCAGAACAACTGAAGATCAAATATCAATTGTAGATTTAACCGGTGTAGCAATACAAGATTTAGTGATTGCTGAAGCCGTCCTATCTGCACATCGAGATAAATAATAACTTCCTTCACAAAAACTTTTAAGTTTATATAGGATATAGATATGCCTCTTAAGAAATTAGTTTTTGTCGCTTGTTTGTTTATCTGTTCTTATAGCTGGGCGTACAATGAAACAGATTTAGAAAAACTTAAAAGTCTCAATACTTGCGAACGCTGCAATCTTGCTGGTGCTAATTTTACTGATAATGATCTTACTGACGCCAATCTTGCTGGTGCTAATCTTGCTGGTGCTGACTTTACTAATGCTAATCTGAGTAATACTAATCTTCATAAAGCAGTTCTTACTAATGCTAATCTTACTGACGCCAATCTTACTAATGCTAATCTCACTGATACTAACCTTGGTGATGATATCCTTGGTGGCGCCAATCTTGGAAATGCCCATCTTGAAGGTGCCGATCTTACTAATGCCGACCTAAATGGAGCTGATCTGGGTGATCATGATCTTACTGGTGCCAATCTTACTAATGCAAACCTTACTGGTGCCAACCTCGAAAGCGGGTACCTTGCTAATGTCAATTTTACTAATGCTAATCTGGCTGGAGCCGACCTTGGTGGAGCCGACCTTACTGGTGCTAATCTTACTGGTGCTAATCTTAGTGATGCCAACCTTCGCTATACCGATCTTACTAGCACTAACTTTTCCAATGCTAATCTTAGTGATGCCAACCTCAACGGTGCTAACTTTACAAATGCCAACCTGACAACAAGTAATCTCACACAAGCCAAACTAAATGGAGTCAGATATTGCAAAACTAAGATGCCATTTGGGTATCTCAACGATGATTGTGATGACTAAATAATTTATGTGATTTAAATCTATAAATAGCTTATTGTTTATTCTTCTAAATTATAAAAAAGGTGCTCTCATGAAAAAAATATTATGTGCTTTAGTCGCTATGTTCATTTCATTTTCAGTGGTTGCTGATCACCATAATGCAACAGCTGCTACTGAAGTTAGAAATGCGACCAATGCCTTTAATTTAGCTTATGAAACGAATGACGTAGAAGGATATTTCAACATGTACGCCGAAGATGCAATGCTGTATTTTTACGGTAATCGGTGGGAAGTGTCTGCTTATTATGATTACTGGAAGAACTCAATGGTCGGAGCCGGTGGTGGTGTTGAAAAAAATACAGCATCAGATATACAAGTGATGGTAGCACCAGGTGGAAATACTGCTGTTGTTGGTTTCTTTATTGAAAATCGTTCGCGCTCACCAGATGGAAATATCAATGAAGAAAAAGGTTACGAAACTGAGGTTTGGCAAAAAATAGACGGTGCGTGGAAAATAATTAGTCTGCATTACAGTGTCATTGCACCCGAATAAGATCTAGTTATTGCGCTCCCCATTTGATGGGGTGTTCAGCTTTGTATTTTTCATTCATAGATGCAAGAGCCTTCGTCAAAAAAATAAGGGAAATCTAAATTGAAAAGACATCTAATATTCTTAATAATCTTAGTAACATTCAATTGCCAGGCTCAGGAAAATTATCTACAAGAGAAAGATATTGATGTATATGGGTTCAACATTCATTACGTCGAAATGGGCAATGGACCGACACTTATTCTCCTTCATGGATTATGGGGAGGAACAAATGAATGGGCGCCCATAATAAAACCACTAGCAAAAAAATACCGTGTAATTGCGATGGATTTTCTGGGATTCCATGGTTCTGATAAACCTGAAGCGAAATATCATAACGCATTACTAGCACAGTTTTTACATGGATTTATTAAAAATATGCAGCTGGAAAAAGTTACCCTCATTGGTCATGCGATGGGTGCAAATGCTGCCACCTATACCGCATTTCATCACCCGAAACATATAGAAAAATTGGTTCTTATTGACGGCGCGGGTTACCGAAACCCAAACCGTAATTTATCAAAGCCTCCATCAGCTATGATGATTTCATTTAGGCGTATCGTAACTGGCTCAAATATTGGAGAAACAAAAAATTTTCTCAAGAGACGGGTATTAAATAAATCGTTAATAACCCAAAAATGGACTGAGGAAGCTTTTTATATGTGGCTTAACTCAGCACGCGCGATTGGCGATATGTTGCAAGAAGGTGGAGACTTGAGTGAACAAGAAATGCGTGAAATAAAAATTCCTACCTTGATACTTTGGGGTTCTGATGATCAAGTATTTCCAATTAAGAATGCTGAAAAATTATCAAATGATCTTACCAACTCAACTCTAAAAATAATCAGCAACGCAGGGCATTTACCCCAGATAGAACAAACAGAAGTATTATTAAATGTGCTAATACCTTTCCTGGAATCTTATGACTAAAAAACAAACAAAACTAATATATTCCCTTTATCTATATTTATTTTTAGCACTTAACATACAAGTTTTAAAGGCTGAAGATATTGATGGAGTATATTCTAGGCTATCCCTTACTAATGTTCGTACAGGACAATCACCTGAGGCCTTAAATCGACAAGGTCTACTGATAATGACAGAAGGGTATTATGCAATGATGACTCAAAATGCAGACAGGCATCTCCTTACTAAAATTGAAAAAATTGACAGCCCCTCAATGAAAGAAAAAAATAATTATCTTGATTTATGGCTAGCAATCAATGCGCATAGTGGCCGATATAAGGTCGAAGGAGATACGCTAATTTGGTATCGTGATATTTCGGAAAATCCCAAGGAAATTGGCACTATCACAAAACTAAAATTCACTCAAAAAGAAGATCAATTGATCTTGTACTTTACGCTATCTAATGGGGATCGATATGACTGGGTTTGGAAAGAAATAGTGTCAACTATAGCCATTAAATAATCAGTTGCCATTCATATCCGCATAAACTGCACGAATAAATTCTTTTGAGCCGCGAGACTGTACTCAATAAACGCCAAAAAGTCTGCAAAAGAGATAAGG